>Ga0074197_1000478_pt1 | contig 49616 bp, 48 predicted proteins | sample EPASupsiteSAE305_FD_64526 | JGI IMG/M metagenome (GOLD analysis project Ga0074197, IMG submission 64526) | Bioremediated contaminated groundwater microbial communities from EPA Superfund site, New Mexico - SAE3-05 reassembly with SPADES | ecosystem: Environmental > Aquatic > Deep subsurface >...
CTGGTACTATTCGTGTAAGTAATTTTTTGACCGTCAATAGTAAACGCCAGATCTTCACCGGCTCCTAAACTTACCAGGGAAAGATCGAGGTTTTGCTCTTCAGCCGTACCGGCCGTCGTGCCGCCGGTGGTGGTGATAGAGGCAATATTGCCTGGTTCGTCCGTGGCTTGGGTAATAGTCAAACTAGCTGTCGCGCCGACTTGGGCAAAATTGTAGGTGTCACCAGCATTGCCGCCCCCTACAATGTTATGAGCGCCGGATCCTAATTGAGCTGCAAGGCCTGCACCGGTCAGTGTGACACCGGTGTTGTTGGTATACGTAACTGTGCCGCCATCAATGGCAAATTCAAAGCTGCTGCCATTCGCCAGCGATATATCCGTTAAATCGAGCGATTGAACCTCAAAGTTGCCGGCAACGCCAGGAGTTGCAACGGTTGAGGTTTGATCTGTTGGATTTGTATTAGTGCCACCAGCGCTTTCATTTCCAACAACAATGCTTGTGGTGGCACCAGCAGGTCCGACACTAAACCCACCTGTTTGAGTCAGGGTGCCAGCGCCGGCATTATCAAGAGCAAACGTCCATTCCCTGCCTGCGGAATCGGTTAGAGGTCCAGCCTCAAGTTGTGTTTCTATGTCGGTATTAGCTGCTATGTTGCCGGTTGTGGTGAAATCGATCGTTTCACTATCAGCAAAGGTAAAGACGATATGATCACCAGAGGTAGCTCTCATACCTGCGAGATCAATATTCTGTATTTCAGCGGTACCCGCAGTACCCGCTGTGCTTGTGGTAGCAGTAAGAGCAGCAGCTGCCGGAGCAACACCGTCATTGCCTCCGCTTGTTGTTACACCCGTTGCCGAAGCAGTGCTGGTACCGGCTGTCAAGGTATACAAACCGGTCTGGGCGCTACTGTCGCCAAAGGCTACGGTGACCGTGCCGGTAGCACCGGAGATATTAACACCAATGGCCACGGAGTTTGTGTAGCTTGCCGTGGCGCCTTCAGCAGCAAGTGCGGTGCCCAGTGCCAAGGCTGTTGCACCTGCTGTTGCTGTTGCAGTAGTTCCGTCACTCTTGGTCAAAGTAATTTCTTCGGTGGATGAAGCCAGATTGGAGACGGTGATTGCCGAATTTGACGAGGTGGCGGCTTCGATGCCTTCCGCATTGGTTGTGGTCAGGGCGTTATTGCCGAGATCCGCCGAACGTGCGGAGTTGATACCGAAGGAAATGGTTTGGTTGGCGTTGGCGCCTACCTGGAACTGGGCGTTGGAGAGGCTGCCGTCCAGCAGTTTCTTGCCGTTGAATTCGGTGGTTTCCGCAATACGGGTCATCTCCTGCTTGAGCTGATTAACCTCAGCCTGCAGAGAACTCCGATCCGATGCGCTGTTGGTATCGTTGGCTGACTGAACGGCCAGCTCACGCATACGTTGAAGGATGTTGGTGGTTTCCTGGAGAGCGCCCTCAGCCGTCTGGGCCAGAGAGATGCCATCGTTGGAGTTACGGGCCGCTTGATTCAGACCGCGGATCTGCGAGGTCATACGATCTGAAATCGAGAGTCCGGCTGCATCGTCCTTTGCTGAGTTGATGCGGAGACCGGACGACAAGCGCTGCATGGATTTGGACAGCGCGGATTGAGACTGGCCCAGGTTACGTTGGGCATTGAGAGACATTACGTTTGTGTTGATACTAAGTCCCATGATATTCCTCCATGAATATGTTGTATGGGTTACAGCTGGGCGTCCTTGCCCGGGTTATTTATACCGTTTCATCTTTTTCATGCTTTTGTCTGTCGATCGCTTCCTCCTTTTGATGTTTTCAAATTGGTGTTTCATGTTGTATCGATTGGTGATTTCTTTCCTTTCGATGTTCTCTTCGGTCGTCGTGTACGAAGGGTTTAGAAAAAAATGTTGGAAGGGCAAATTAAATTTCTCTGCTCCTCTGGTTCCCATGCGCCGCATGGAAACCAGATAATTGTCAGGGGAGATTTATCTCCCCTGATTTCAACTGATTAAGTCGGTCAATTACCCTTGCAGCAATTGCAGGGCCAGCTGCGGTGTCTGGTTGGCCTGGGCAAGAATCGCCACCCCGGCCTGCTGAAGGATGTTGTTTTTGGTCATTGCCGAGGTTTCCATGGCAATATCCGCATCCAGGATCCGACTGCGGGCCGCGGTCAGATTTTCCGCGACATTCTGCAAGTTCGAGATAGTCGATTCAAAACGATTCTGAATAGCACCCAGATCGCCACGGATAATATCGATCTGGCTGAGTGCGCCATCTATCGATTTAATTGCATCGGAAGCACCCGTGACCGTACTGATGTCCACGGCATTGATGGAGTTGAGGACACTGGCGTTGGCCACTCCGTCCGCAGTATCAAAAATGGAACCTGCATCGTTTGCGATATTGCTGTTGATGCTGAATGTACCGGTGCTATAGAACATGACTTCCCCTCCAACAACAGTGGAATCGGTCGTGCTGTTTCTATCTCCTGCAAGTGCAACTCCGGTTCCTTCATTGCCGGTAATCGTGATGGTGTCGGCGGGGTTATCACTGCTATGTGTATAGTCGCTAACCTTAATGTCATACCCCTCTGCCTGGGTCAAAACTATGCTTTTTTTGTTGCCGCTCAGGGACGCGGTGATACCGGTTTCACCTGACTGGTCATTGATAGCTTCGGCCAAGGAGGTGAGATTGTCGGCAACCACTGTGGCACTGACTTGGATGGGGTCGCTATTACTGCCTATCAGGGTGAAGCTTATCGTACCACCGGTGACCAGGTTGGAGATGGTGGCAGTGGTTCTGGCTTCGGCGGTCACGCCGGTTATTGCCGATTCGAGATTGACAGCGTTGGCAATGGCCTTGGCAGTGTCGTTCGCTTCAATAGTCGCGGTTCTGGTGCCGTCCGGGCCGACAATGGTTAACATTTGTGCTGCAACATTGTTGCCGGATGATGTGTCGGCTGAACCGAGGCCGGCTAAACCGTCATCTCCTGCGGCAACACCGAGGGAGGTGCCATCGGAGACCACCGAGGCTATATCGTCTGCGGCATCGAAGGTATAGGTACCTGTTGCCCGTTGAGAATAAGCGAAGTCACCATCTGCAGTCAGTGTGGTTGCAGTGCTTTCGCCTGCCTTGGTCAATGAGACAGTTCCGGTTGCTGGAGCGGTAAAATCTACCGCCCTGACGTTAATGTTCTCACCCGTGGTCGATGAGAGGGTAAGAGTCGAAGTTGTGCTGTCGTAACTGGCAGTAATTCCAGCGAATGCTCCGGTTTGTGTGGCAGCGAATCCTGTCTCGATGGATGTTGTAATGGGATTGATATTACTGTGGTCGCTAGGAGCGGTTCCTTGCGAGATTCTCAAGACATCGGCAGCACCGCCAGCTGAGAAAGTGTAATCTACGTCACCGTTATTTGTATTGGTAATCGTGTTTGTGCCGCCCAAGGAAGAAGCCAGAATTGCGGTTCTAAGATTAGCTCCACTCAACGGTCCGGTCGTGTTGTTGGTAAAGGTGACTTTATCGCCACCATCGATTGTGAAGGAATAGTCGTCCCCAGCTTCTACTGTCACCAAAGCAAGACTTATGTCCTGCACTTCCGCGGTACCAACGGTTGCGCCACCGGTGGTTGTAATATCAGCAATATTGCTTGGTTCAGCCGTTCTCTGGGTAATGGTTAGATTGGCAGTTGCGCCTACCTGAGCGAAACTGTAAGTGTCTCCAGCATGTGCTCCCCCTACTATGGCATGATCGCCGGTTCCTAACGCTGCCGCAAGAGTTGTACCTGTAAGCGTGACACCGGTGGCATTATTATATGTGACGGTACCGCCATCAATGGTGAATACAAAATCATCACCGTTGGCAAGAGATATACCAGTTAAATCGAGCGATTGAATCTCAAAGTCACCTGCTGCGGCACCAGGTGCGACAGTCGAGGTGCCAACAGTTGGATTGGCATTTACACCGCCTCCAACAACGGTATCGGTAACGGTGGTGCTCGTGATGACGCCAGCCGGCCCAAGTCCCAATCCGCCTGTTTGGGTGATAGTACCAGCGCCCGCATTATCAAGGGAAAATGTCCATTCTCTCCCCAAGGAATCGATTACAGGCGCCGCTTCAAGTTGTGTTTCTATGTCAGTATTTGCTGCTATGGCACCAGTTGTAACGACATCAAGAGTTTCTCCATCAGTAAAGGTGAAGGTGATAGTGTCGCCCGCACCAGCTCTCAAAGCAGCGAGATTAACAGTGTGTACTTCAGGAGTACCTGCAGTGCCAGGGGTGGTAGTGCTGGTGGTTAATAATGCTGCAACTGGTGCGGCACCATCGGTCGTGCCGGCGTTCCCTACCACGCCAGAGGCTGAATTGGTGATTGTACCTGCCGTGAAGGTGAACTCACCGGTCTGGGTGGTACTGTCACCAAAGGCTACGGTAACGGTACCGGTTGCCCCTGAAATATCGACTCCAATAGCCACCGAGTTGGTGTAGGTTGGTACTGCGCCAGCGCCTGCCACCAGAGCATCACCCAGAACCTTTGCGGTGGCCCCTGCAGTCTCTGTTATTTCCGTGCCGTCACTCTTGGTCAGGGTGATTTGTTCAGTGGATGATGCCAGATTGGATACCGTTATGGCAGAATTTGAAGAAGTGGCGGCCTCGATACCAACACGACTCGTAGAAGCAAGGGTGTTGATTCCCAAATCCACGGCCTTGGCCGAAGGGATGGAGAAGGAAATGGTTTCATTGGCATTGGCACCGACCTGGAATTGGGCATTATTCATGGTGCCGTCAAGGATGTTCCTGCCGTTGAAGGAGGTACTGCCGGCAATACGGGTCATCTCCTGCTTGAGCTGATTGACTTCGGCCTGGAGTGAGGCACGATCTGAGGAGCTGTTGGTGTCGTTGGCGGACTGGATGGCCAATTCGCGCATGCGCTGCAGGATATTGGTGGTCTCCTGGAGCGCACCTTCAGCGGTCTGTGCAAGGGAGATGCCGTCGTTGGAATTTCGTGCGGCCTGATTGAGACCGCGGATTTGGGACGTCATGCGGTCGGAAATGGCAAGACCGGCAGCGTCATCTTTGGATGAGTTGATTCGCAAGCCGGATGACAGCCGCTGCATGGAGCGGGAGAGATCTCCCTGGGATTTACTCAGGTTTCTTTGGGCGTTGATTGATGCTACGTTTGTATTGATTGTAAGTGCCATGGTGAAAATCCTCCTTGAAGGTGTGCTCAGGCATCGATTTCAATCGTATTACAAACGTAAAGTCTCTTTTTTTTGTGTACCTCGCAGGTATGTTACATTTCGTCATTCAGGGAGAAATACTTTAGGGGGAAAATGAGAAAAATGCATAAAGGTGCGGGGAGATGATCGGAAGACGGGTGTTTTTCATTGCACTGGCGGACAACTGATTCAATGTTGTGGTTTCCCCTCTTTCTCATGCGCTGCATGGGAACGGGCCGTGACAGTATCCACTTGTTTTTTCGGCTATTGTGCTGCAGCGCAGTTGATAGTGGTGTGGTCATGCGGCGCATGGGTACTAAAACAAACGGGATCGTAATGCCGCAGGGGAATAAGGCAAACAGAGGGGACGCAACAACAAAAACAGCCGCCGGACAGCAAAAGGTCAGGCGGCTGGGGGCAATAAAAAAAGAGGAGCGGGGCTTTATTTCTTTTCTATCTTCGGCAGCGGCGTCTGGGTGCTATAGCGGGCATCTTCCAGAATGACCTGCAGCCCCTTGCTGGTCTCCGGGGCGTAGAGGATGGGGCCGGAGAGGTTAAGGGTGATATTTTTCTCCGGCGAGATGGAAACAATCGCAAGGACGAAACAGGTGCCGGTTTCGTCGATACCGAGTTTCTTACGTTCATTTTCGTCGGGAACCACAAGGTAATCGAGGAAAAAATTGGTCGGGTCAGTGACCACAAAGGCAAAGGCCGGGTCGTCGACACTTTGGATCCAGAAAAGAGGTCCTTCTTTCTTGTTGGGCATTACCAGGAAGTCTTTCAGTTGGTCAAGGCCGATTAATCCTTCCGGGAAGTTGAGGACATGGGACGGATCGTACTCTACCTCGCCAAAACGGGTGTTTATAGTTTTCATTTTTTCAACGTCCTGTCTGCAAGCTTGTCACTGAGGATATCCAGGTCGGTCATATCCCAACCGGCCGCGGCTTCGATGTTTTCCTGACGGATGCGATCGTAGACTTCCTGGCGGTAGATTTTGGTGTCTTTGGGCGCATCAATACCTATGCGGACCCCGCCACTTTTCATCTCGATGAACTTAATAATAATATTATCCCCGATAATGATCCCTTCACCGGGTTTTCTGGTCAAAACCAGCATAATTGCACCTGTTTAAAGCTCGGGCCAATGGCCCGGAGGGTAATGGGAAAAAATGTGCATGCTGCCATCGCGGTCCGGCACGGGAGCCGGAAATCGCCTGAGAGGTGTGCAGGAAGAATACACATGCAGTATTCTGTAAAAAATTTAAAAAGGCAAGCGTTTTTAATTGGTTGGCTACCTCAGATAAAGTCGAGGATCGAGAGCTGCGAAACCTTGGCGGTGACACTGAGAGCAGCCTGGAATGCTGTTTCCTGCTCAACGATCGCATTAAAGGACTCAATGGCGTCGGCATCTTCGTAACGGGAGAGGATCTGCTTAAGATCGTTGCGGACGCCCTCCTGGTAATCCATGGTGTCTTCCACCCGACTGGCCCGGTTGCCCAGCTGGGAGCGCAGGCGTCGATTCTGCTCGGCCGCGCCCTCGAGATCAGCCAGACTGGTCTGGAGGGCTTGTTGAAAGGCCTGCAGGGAACCGGCACTGGGGGGATCGGGATTCGCCGGATCATAAGGAGCCGCCGGATTATAATTACGAAGCGCTTCTTCCGCCTGGGTCAGTTCGGCGAAGAGATCATACCGTCCGGATTCGATACTGTTGGGATTGGCTGGATCCCAGGTGGTGGTGCCGAAAAAGAGGTCGTTGCCGGTCAGGTTGACCTGAATTTCTTTACCGCTGGTGATTTCCAGCGAGGTGGCGTTCGCGTCTCCCTGATAAAGATAGGGCCAGGTGGTGGAATCGGCGGGATCGTAGGGGTTGAGCACCGGATCGTAGGCAGGATTCTCGACAAAAGGTACGGTGTTTTCCTGGTAGCCGGCAAAGAGGTATTTGCCGTCCACCATGCCGTTGGCGGCGTCGAGCAGTTCCTGACGGAGCTGGGAAAGTTCGTCGGCGAGCACGGTCCGGTCTTTGTCGTTGAGCGAGCCGTTGACCGCATTGTTCATGATTTCCTTGGCCCGCTGCATGATGTTTTCCACATGCTCGAGATGGCCGTCGGTGGCCTGCATGGTATCGAGCGATTTGCCCATGGTCTCCAGATAGCGGTCGACATTGCTCAGCTGCTTGCGGGCGTTGAGTACGGGGCGGATGGCGGCGGGGTTGTCGGAGGGTTTGTTGAGTTTCTTGCCGGTTGCCCCGATGTTGCGGAGTGTCTCCAGCTGCTGCGATACGTCGTTGAGGCGCGAGCCCAGCATTCTGTAGGTTGTTCCCTGGGTAGCTTTCATGGTTTATGCCTTGAGCTGAAGGAGTGCATTCATCATTTCATCGACGGTGGAAAGGAATTTGGCCGAGGATTCGAAACCCCGCTGGTACTGAATAAGATCGATCATTTCTTCTTCAAGTGAAACCCCGGAATAGCCGTCCCGCAGATTCTGCAGCTGGGTTGCGGCATCTTCCGCTCCGCCGAGGGCCAGCTTGTTGCGGGCGGCCTCGATGCCGACCGTGGCCACCATCTGGCTGAAAAAATTGTCAAAGGTGTCGTTGGTGCCGGCAACCTTATGGTTGACCTCCAACTGACCGATCGCAAGGGCGGTCTTGTTATCGCCGGGGGCAGCGGTATTCAGGCCGGCGGCCGCAACCCGGGCGGGGTCGGTGAAGGCAACGGCCACATGGCGGCTGGCGTTGGCAACCACCGGCGGACCGGCCAGGTCATTGAAAAACAGCTGGCCGGTATCCGGCAGCCCGGTGGCGGGGTCGGTGAACCATCCGGAGCTGTGGATATCGTTGACCGCATCGGTCAGATCAACCGCCAGGGTATCGAGGCTGGTGCGCAGGTCGGCGATAAAGACATCGCGCATCGCAAACATTCCCTTGAATTGCCCGCCGAGATTGTCCAGCGTCAGGTCGGTTTTTGTGCCGGCGACTTCCAGCTGCAGGCTGACATCCGTGCCGTTGGTGACCGTGCTGATGGTCATGGCCTGATTGCCTTGCACCAACGGCAGGCCGCCCGGCAAGTTGACGCTGAGCATGCCGCGATTGTCGGTGTAGGTTTTGACCCCCAGCGTCTCGGAAAGATCGTTGATCAGGAGATCTCGCTGGTCACGGGCCGAGTTTGCGGTCTGTCCCGAGACCTCGACCAGATTGATCCGTTCATTGAGCCGGGCGATTTCAGCAATCTTCTCGTTCAGGGAGGAAACTCCGGAGACGATTTCGATATTCATGTTGTTAACAACCGTGTCGATATCCTGATTGATACCGTTAAAAGCCTCGCCCAACAACTCCCCCCGTTGAATAACCACATCCCGTTCCACCTGCCCGCTGGGATTTGTGGAGAGTTCCTGCCAGGCATCGAAGAAATCGTTGAGTTGCGAAGCCAAATTATCTTCCGAGACATTGAAGATCCGTTCCAGCTCGGTCAATGATCCGGAACGCCCGGTCTCTTCCCCGTACTCGATGGACTTGTCCTGGAGCTGCCGGTTGATGAAGACGCTGTAATCGCGGCTGACATCGGAAACCGCTACCCCCTGGCCGATAAAGAAACCGCCGAAATTGACCGAGGGGATTTCCATCATCTCGGCGCGTTGCCGCGAATAGCCTTCGGTGTTGACATTGGCGATATTGTTACCGACAATCTCGATGGCTTTTTGATTGGTCAGCAGGCTGGTTTTGCCGGCATTCAAGGCGTTGAGCAGGCTGGTCATGGCTGCGGTTGTATTCCTTTCAGAATTGAGGGCTTCCGCGAGTCAACAGAGGTGTCGTCCCGCGTTGCCGGGAAATGCGTATTCCGCGGCAGCAAACTGTTACGTTATGATACTATCGGCAGAACCGGGCCTGGAGTTTAGGCTGATCGGTGAATTTCCGGAATGAAAGCAGGGGACGAGGCGGGCGCACCGGATATCGGAGCAGCGGCGAAAAACGAAAACAGGGGAGAACGGGGGAGGTGAGAGGGACAGCTAGATCCTGCCGGAGAGGAGACGACCGTTGATGGTGTTGTTTTGGGAACGTCCGTACTGGCTGTATGTGACCGGCACGGTTTTGCGGCCAAAGAATTCCATGGTATCCTTGATCCAGTGCAACGTTGCCCGAAAGAGATAGGCGTTGCGCCGGTTCTCCTGCTGAATTTCCCGGGCGTATTGCTGGTCGTCGGGATGGAGGCGCTCAACGGTGTCGAGCATGCGGGCAATCGCCTCTTTGCGTTTGGCATCGGCCATCATGGCCGCCAAATCCAAAGCCTTGGCATGTTCACGCTCGTCACGGATAACATCGCGCAGTTGAAACAGCAATTCGCGAACGCTTTCACGGTCCATGTCGATCAACCCTCAACCAGGAACTTCAGCAGGCTGGAAGCGACTTTATTGAGATCCGGTTCATACTGACCGCTGGCGACCTGTGCTTTCAACTCCTGAACACGGGTGGCACGCTCGGCGTCTTCGGTCTTGCCGGCAGCTTGCGCACTGGTTGCCCCCTGGAGAGCGGATGAAAAGGAAGTCGCTTCCTTGCCCTCGGTCTTCGCTGATTTCAGCTCTTCGCCGGGACGGTTGATTTTATTGAGACCACCGATCTGCCCCATGCCTCGTACTCCAAAAAATTCCACGGTCATCACGTTCACCTAAGAAAAATTTATCAGGCCACAGCCTCTAATCCCGCTGCCCAGTCATCCAGTTTTTTCATCACCGCGTCGTACGTCTGATAGGAGATCTCGGGCAACCAGTCGCCAAAGGCTTTTTTGGCCTCGGCAAAACCTTTGTCGATACCTTCCTTGATGGCGTCAATGCGAGATAAATCGCCCCCGGCTATTCCTACGGCAAGCTGGAAAATCCGGTCGGAGGTCTGTTCCACACCAAAATAACCGTCGTCGCTGACGAGTTCCTGAGCTTCATCAGGGGTGATGGCAGCGAGGTCGATTTCGCTGTCGCCGGCAGCAATCTTGGTATTAATGCCCTGTTCTTTCAGCAGGTTGGTTACCAGGTTCCGTAACATCCCGTACCGTGCCTCGTCGCCTGCACGTAACTTCATGGTGCTGGAATAGGTGACGGTCAAGGTGGACTCGCTTCGCAGACTGATCGTATCGGACGAATTGGTCTGGGTTCCCTTTTCATCGCTGCTGGAAACTTTGGTAGCATCCAGGCTGGAGCTCTGATAGGTGGAAAGCGTGCTGTGAATCTGGTTTTGACTGATGGTGGATACCATTGTTTTCTGCCTCCCTGCAGCGTTTGCGGGCCATCCTGGCTCGACTTGAACAGGAAGTTGTATTTCCTGTCAGTTCTTTATCGGTCCGTGCAGGGAAAATCTTTAAATAAAAAAAATCTTTTTTAAAAAAAAGAGAGGGCAGGGGGATTATTTCGAGGGCGTGAGGTTTTTTTCCATCTGGCGGTACATCTGTTCGGCCAGGCCGATGCTCTGTTTTTGCGCGATTTTCGTTGCGATTTCCTGATCGAGCATATCCTTATACATCTCGCTGGAGTTGTTTTTTTCGAATATGCCGCTTTCGGGAACGGTTTTCCGCATGGCCTTGAAGAGGGATTGGATAAAAATCGCTTCGAAATCCCGGCAGGATTTCTTTAAGGACTCCTTGTCCTTCATGGAACCGGTTGTATCGGGCGCCTTTTGCGAAACGGTGAGCAGGAGCCCGGGGTCAAGGTTGGTTGTTTTCATGGATGCGACCAAAACAGGAGTGGGGGGCGGAATAAATCGATATAGCCGGGCAAGGTTTTCATGGAGTCGATGGCATCAAAGAATGACCAGTTCGCCCTGCAGGGCGCCCGCCGCCTTGATGGCCTGGAAAATGGCGATGAGATCTCGCGGCGTGGCGCCGATGGCGTTCAATGCCCTGGCGATTTCGCCGATGTTGACGCCCATCTGCAGCACCACAAGGTTCCCCTTGTCTTCGGTGAGGGAGATTGACGTTTTGGGGGCGGCAACGGTTGTACCGCGGGACAGCGGGTTGGGCTGGGAGACTTCGGTGGATTCGGTGATAACCAGATTGAGGTTGCCATGCGAAACCGCCACAGTGGCAATCCTGACGTCTTGGCCCATGACAATGGTGCCGGTCCGTTCGTTCACCACTATTCGTGCAGGTCGGTCCGGGTCAATTTCAATACTCTCCAGTTCGGAGATGAAGCTCACCATGTTGCCCTTGTATGCCGCGGGTTTCTGCACCTTGACGGACCGTGAATCCATCGAGCGGGCCGTGCCGTTGCCGAAATGGCTGTTGATGGCGTCGGACATCCGGGCAACGGTGGTGAAATCGGTTTCCCGGAGTTGATAGAGCATCTCGCCTGTGGACGGCAGGGCGTAATCGACGGCGCGCTCGATAATCGCTCCACCGGTGATCCGTCCGGAAGTCGGGAAATTTTTCTGGGCCTTGGCCGCCTTGCCGCCAAAGGCGATGCCGCCGACTGCAAGCGGTCCCTGGGCGACCGCATAGGTGTTGCCGTCCGGGCCCTTCAGCGGCGTCATCAGCAGGGTGCCGCCGGAGAGGCTGGAGGCGTCACCGATGGAGGACACCAGAATGTCGATGGACGATCCGGGGCGGGCAAAGGCCGGCAGCTGGGCAGTGACCATGGCCGCGGCTATATTTTTGGTGTTCATCTGTTTGAAAACATCGGCAGTCAGGGCCATGCCCATGCGTTTGATCATATTGATGATCGCCTGTTTGGTGAACACCGATTTTTTGATGTCGTCGCCGGTGCCGTTGAGGCCGATAACCAGCCCGTAGCCCATCAGCTGGTTTTCACGAACCCCTTCGAGCTCGGCGAGGTCCTTGATGCGGGTCGCCTGGGCCGGCGGGCAGGCCAGCAGGACGAAAACAAGAAGGAGAAGGCCGGTGAGACAGGATCGATGTTTCATAATCAAGGTCCGGGAGCTCTTAGAAAGGCCAGGTGTTATCGAAAATGCGCATCAGCCAGCCGGGTTTCTGCTTATCGGAAAGGGCGCCCTTGCCGGTATAGGAGATTTGCGCGTTGAGGATGTTTCCTGAATCAATGGTATTGTTGGCGGTGACATCGTAGAGGCGAACAATTCCGGTAAGATAGATGATCTGGTTTTCGTTGTTGACGGTCACCGATTTGCCGCCCCGGATCTTCATGTTGCCGTTCGGGTAGACTTCAATCACCTGGGTGGTCAGGGTGGCGACCAGATCCTCTTCCCGTGTGGTTTTACCGCTCCCGGAAAAAGAATTGTTCGAGCTGGCGTCGATCATCGAAGACGGGGTGATATTGGTTTTGTCCGCCAGTGCGTTTTCCAGTCCGAAAAGACTGGAAATGCCGGCCGCGATGCTGGAGCTACGTTCCGTATCGGTGGTGGCGACCTTGGAGGCGCTTGCCTTTTCCTTGATAACGACCGTGACGATATCGCCGACCCGACGGGCCTTGACATCGGCCAGCCAGTTCCCCTCATCGCCGTTCCACAGCGTCCCGGGGGATTGCGGTTTGGGGTCGGCAACCACCGGTTCGTCAAGTGCTTCACGGATGGCGGTTACATCCGGGGATTTGGGACCGCAGGCTGTGAGCAGGGAAAGCGTCGCCAGCATCAAGGCCAAGAACGTCTTTTTTTCCGGGCACCAGTGGAAGCGGAGTGCGTAGAGGCAGGGGCGCATGATTAAAACTCCACCGAAACCATACCGGGTCCATCGACACGGCAGTGGATCAGTTTATTGGAACTGATATTTTTCACCTGGATGGTTTCGCCCAACCTGCCGTTGGCCTTGGCGATCCCGCTGGTGGAGATCTGCAGTGCGCCTTTACGGGCGAAGACCTTGAGCATTTCACCGTCTTTGACGATCGGCGGCGAAACAATGTGATTCTGTTCGATAGCCCTGCCGGCTTTGAGGGTCCTGTCGGCCTGCTTTCCGATCAACTGTTCCTTGTTGAGAACGGGATTGTCGAGATTGTTGACGGTTTGCCGCTCCATGGTGATCTTGTCTTCGGTTATCAGATCACCCTTGTGCAAGGTGGTGGCCGCGGTGGCGACATCGGTGATGGCTTCCAGCTTGCCGCGGACAACACAGTTGCCGGAGGGCTTGCCGTCAACGGAAAAAAAGATCGAAAAACTGGAACTGCCCATGATCTCCGGATGGGACGGCGTTACCTTCCAGCTCAGTTCACCGGAGGGCAGGACCAGCTCTTTGGGCAATTGGAACGTGGTGAACCGGATCTCTGTTTTCGGAAGTTTGGCGCTATTCTCCTTGAGATAGTCGGCGATGATCTGCTGTAGCTGTTGCGGGGAGATGGGGTTGCCCTGGCGTTGAACGACAATGGTTTCACTCCCCTGCCAATCGACCTCGGCAACTTCCGGCCGGTTGCGCAGCGAGGTAATCACCGAGACGGTGGAGAGTTCTTTGGTGGCGCCCGGAGCGGGAGCGCCGCCCACCGGGAGCTGGCCTATGCGGTCGGCCTCACTGCCGGAAGGTTCGATCACCGCGATGTCCGCAAGCACCAATCTGGCGCCGGTGACGCTGACCTTGGCCTGAAAATTGACGGAAATCTGGGCAACGGCCTCCAGGGAGAAGGTCAGGAAAAAGAACAGGGAAAGGAGCGATAGCCGGTATTTCAAGAAATTACACCATGTTGGTAACAGTCTGCATCATTTCGTCCGAGGTTGTAATCACCTTGGAATTGATTTCATAGGCCCGTTGGGTGGTGATCATGTGGGTCATTTCCTCAACCAGATTGACATTGGAATTTTCCACGAATCCTTGTAGCAGCGTGCCGATGCCGTTGCTGCCGGGGGTGCCGGTGGTGGCGGTGCCGGAAGCCTCGGTCTCGCGGAATAGATTTTTGCCGATGGCGATCAATCCGGCATCGTTGACAAAATCAGCCAGGTCGAGATTGCCGAGTTCGGTCGAGGTGGTGCTGTCGCCGACCGTGGCGCTGACCACGCCGGTCTGGCTGATGGTGACTTCAAGCGCGTCCGCGGGGATCGAGATTTCGGGCTGGAGCGGAAAGCCGTCCGATGTGGTCAACCGGCCCTCGCCATCGATCTTGAAATTTCCGGCCCTAGTATAGGCGGTATTGCCGTCGGGCAAGGTCACCTGAAAAAAACCGGAACCTTCGATGGCCACATCCAGCTTGTTCTCGGTCTGGACGATATCGCCTTCGGTGAACACCTTGGTCACCGCGGCGGATTTGACCCCCAGTCCCACCTGGACACCGGTGGGCGACTTGGTGTCGGCGGAGGTCGGGCTGCCGGCAACTTTCAAGTTCTGGTACAGCAGTTCCTGGAAATCGGCGCGACTCTTTTTGAACCCGGAGGTGGAAACGTTGGCCAGATTGTTGGAGATGACCTCCATATTCATATTCTGGGCCGACATGCCGGTGGTGGCTGTAAGGAGTGATCGCATTATTGTGCCTCTTGCGTGGTTAATTTACGCGTGTGGTGTTCTCTGAGCCGTTATCCTACCGATCCCAGTTCATCCTGTTTTTCGCCGAGTTTGGAATAACTCTCGATCACCTTGTTGTGCGCTTCGAAGGTTCGCTGGATGGCAATCATGGCCGCCATCTCCTCCATCATGTTGACATTGGAAGTCTCCAGGTTTCCTTGAACCACTCGGCTGGTGGCCAGGGGTTGATCGGTACCCCCTTCGTCCAGTTTGTAGAGCGAGCTCCCGGTTTTGACCAGTTTCTCCTGATCGTCGATGGCAAAAACCTGGATCTTGCCGCCGGAGAGCGCTCCGTTCACGGAGATTTCACCGCTTTCGCCAATGACGATATCCTTGCCTTCCGCGATATTGACCTGGAGCGGATCATTGGCCGCACCGAGGACGTTCAGACCTTCATCGGTCTTGATCATCCCGTTTTGGTCGATCACCAGATGGCCGGAACGGGTGTAAAAGATCTCGTCATCTTTCTGGACCTTGAAAAAACCTTCTCCTTCAATGGCGACATCCAGGGCTCTGCCGGTGGTTTGCATGCCGCCCTGGCTGAAATCCGTGGCGATCTTGCGGATTTTTGTATAGTTGATGCCCCGGGCCTCGGCGGTTTGGTTGGCCCCGCGCAGGATGGCGGAAAAACTGACCCGATTTTTCTTGAAACCCGCGGTGGTGACGTTCGCCAGATTAGAGGCGAGATTGTCCATGGCCTGTTCCCTGGCCACTGCCCCACTCAGGGCGCTGTATTTTCCCGAGACCATATTGTTCCGTGTTTGCCTGCATTGAGGTTGAGATTTTTTCTTTATTTCTTTTCGGCGGAACCGGGCCTTTTCTTAATGCTTAAATACACCAGGCGTCGGCTGCCGTTCCCTACCGAACACATTTGGCCATGCTGCTCAGGCTGAGGAGCTGGCCCGCTTCGGTACGGGAAATGCCGAGAACAGAGGCTATCTCCTCGGCATCCATCCCCTGGGAGGCGAGTTTGCCGAGGATTTTATATTTATCCGGCGGCTGCTTGTCTATCTTGGCCAGGTGCTGCAGACGGGGAGCTTGCAGGTGGGTGGTGAGGCTCGCGGTTTTCAGGGCAGTGCTGAACGCTTCGCGGGAAGTGTCATGAACATCATCTTTCAGCGCGGCATCGATTTTGCTTTGCAGCGCCCTGATCCGCAGAGTTTCTCTCGCTCTGTCGCCGCGTTGCCGCTTGACGAGGAAAAAGGAGGCCAGCAGGCAGAGACCGGCGACACCGATGCTGCCTGCCAGGATAAGATTGATGGATGCAAGCATGATTTCCTCTTGGTTGGCGCTGATTGGTTCAGGGCTCGTAGAGCTGGGAGTTGAGCAGCTTGACCCGCAGTTTCAACAGGGCCTGGCTGTGCAGTTGGGAAACCCGTCCCTCGGAGACGCTGAGGACTTCCGCGATTTCCTTTTGGGTCAGTTCTTCGTAGTAGTACAGGGCGATGACCAGGCGCTCTTTTTTGGAAAGCTCTTCCAGGATATCGGCCATGATCCGGGTCAGTTCTTCTTTCTCGATGATATCGTCGGGGGCGGGACCGCCGATGTCCTCCAGATTGTCGAGAAAGCTTCGCCCTTCCTCGGAGTGATCCAGGGTTTCATGGAGGCTGACGCAGCCGAGGTGGCTGACCTGGATAAGCAGGTCGTGATACTCATCGATGGTGATGTCCATTTCCCGCGCCATTTCTTCCTCCTCCGGCGAACGGCCCAATTGGCGTTCCAGGCGGAGCATGGTCTGGGTGAGTTGATTCTGTTTGTCGCGCATGGACCGTGAAAACCAGTCGAGTTTGCGCATTTCATCGAAAATGGCGCCGCGCACCCGGTATTCGGCAAAGGTCTTGAACTTGACGCCCTTGACCGGGTCAAATTTATTGGCAGCGTCGACGAGGCCGACCATGGCCGCGCTGACCATGTCTTCCTTGGTCATGAAACTCGGCACCTGGGGGACCATGCGCTGCACCACCAGTTCAACCAGGGGCATGTTTTCCCTGATCAGCTGGGAGCGGTCATCGAGGGGAGGCACTGGAGGAAACATAAAGTTCATCTATTATAGAAGTGCAGGACGTGGTTGCCGGCGGTCATCATTTGGCCCCGAATTCAAGCAGTCGTTTCCAGAAAAATTGGATCGAACCCTTGGGCTCCAGGGTCTGGGGCTCCTGCATGATGGTTCGGGCCAGGGCCTCGAAGGCGGAACTGGTCTTCGAATCCGGAAACAGCTGCACCAGTACCTGCTGTTTGCGGATGGCATCCACCATCAGTTTGTCCCGTGGGATCGAACCGATATAGTCAATGGAAATATCCAGATAGCGGTTGGCCACCATGGTCAGTTTGCGGTAGACATCCAGCGCTTCTTCTTCATTCTTGATAAAGTTGACGATCAGGTTGAAATGCTTTTCGTGAAACTGGGTGGAGAGCAGTTTCATCAGGGCATAGGCATCGGTGATGGCGGTGGGATCGGGGGTGGTGACCACTAGGATTTCCTGGGCCGCGGTGTTGAAATAGGTGACGTTCTCGGAGATCCCGGCTTCGGTGTCGATGAGGACGAAATCGAAATCGTTGTGCATCGAATCCAGGGCGTCGAGCAGGCGCATCTTTTGCTCGGAGTCGAGCCGGGTGAAACGTTGCACGCCGGAACCGGCCGGCAGGATCTTGATGCCTTCGGGACCATCGGTGAGAATCGATTCCAGGCCCTGTTCGCCGGTGAAGAAATGATTGAGATTATGGCCGGGGGCCAGTCCGAAGACGACGTCAATATTGGCCAGACCCAGATCGGCATCGAGAATGAGAACGCGTTTGCCGAATCGTGCGAGGAGAACAGCCAGGTTGGCGACCACCGCGGTCTTGCCGACACCGCCCTTGCCGCTGGTGATGGCAAATACCCGTGTGGCGGTCTGTCCCAATTTCCCTTCCGCCTTTTCCGGGCTGTTCATGGCCCGCAAGGTGTCGGCCTGATCCGCGGGGCACAGTACTTTCTCAGCCATTGTTGAGGACCCCGTGGTCGTTCATGATAAGATCGGCGATTGCTGCGGGAGACGGCATGATAAGGTCCTCCGGAACCCTTTGACCATTGGTGAGGAAGGAGATGGGCGTATCGTTTTTATAGTGGATGTTGAGCAGCACGCCCAATTGATCGCATTCGTCGATCTTGCTGAAAATAAAAGTATTGATCGGCAGAATGCTGAAACGTTTGATGGTTTCCTCGAGCTCGCGTTCCCTGGTGGTCGCCGAGAGCAGGAGATTGTTCTCAATCCCCAGGTCGGGACGGAGAAAACCGGCCAGTTCCTGGATATCGAGAGTGTTTCTCGGACTGCGGCCGGCGGTGTCGATGAGGACCAGGTCATACTCTCGAAATTTATCCAGGGCCTCCACCAGTTCCTGAGGTCTGATGACCACTTCCACCGGCAGCCGCATGATTTCGCCGTAAACCTTGATCTGTTCGACAGCGGCGATCCGGTAGGTGTCGATGGTGATCAGGCCGATTCTGCCGCCGAACCGGCTGAGATAATAGGCGGCGATCTTGGCCAAAGTGGTGGTCTTGCCGACACCGGTGGGGCCGATGAGGCTGAGGCGCCGCTGGCGGGTCAATCGCTGATTCAGCGTTCCTTCAGTGGTGAACAGCCGGGCGATGGCGGCCTTGAAAATGGTTGTCAGTTCCGTACGGTCGAGGTTGTTGGCTTTTTCGATGGTGTCGCGGGTGAAGCGGGCCACTACCTGGGCGGTTTCCGGATTGATCCCGTAGCCGGTGAGAAAGCCGATCACCGGGTCAAGGGCAGAGGCACCCGTGGTGGCGGCGAATTCGGGTTCAACATAGGGCTTGCGCAGCGCCGAGGAATCAATGCCGGAGATCCGGCTGGAGAGTCCCTTGACGATGCTGCGCAGCTCCGCCAGTTCGTTTTGAATCTCCCGGTTTGCCGAAGGCTGCTGCTGATACGGTGGCGCCGGGGCTGCCGGTTTGTTCTGCGCCCAGATCTCCTCATAGGAGATATCCCCCTGCGGCTTCGATCGTTGCGGCCGGCTCGGGGGCAGCTCGCGCCGTCTGTCGTATTCCGGCCGCTCCACGGGCTCCTGCCAGGTGTTGTCGACGGCGGCGGTGATCTCCATCATCGGTTTGCCCATCACCCCGAAGGTGCCGCTACGGATGGTGCGGGTGGAGAGGATGAGGGCATCGGGTCCCAGGGCATCCTTGACCATTTTCAGGCCGCTGGCCATGTCTTTTGCTTCAAAGACCTTAACTTGCATTGATGGTCACCGTTCCGATGGATTGAATGCGTATCTGCGAGGTGATTTCATTATGCGACAGCACCGCCATGTTGGGGAAATAGCGCTCGGTCAAGCGGCGGACATACGGCCTGATCTGCGGCAGGACCAGGAGGACCGGCTGCTGCCCGCCGGCAAACGAAGCAAGCAGCGTGCTGAGGTTGTCGAGAATCTTCTGCGCGGTCTTGGGGTCCAGGGCCAGATAGCTGCCCCGCTCCCGGTGCTGGATTGCAGTCTGGATGGTTTCCTCGACCTTGCGGTCCATGGTGATCACCGGCATGACCCCGTCGTTTTGGACATGGCCGGCGGAGATGGATCGGGAAAGGGCGTGGCGGACATATTCGGTGAGGATATCGGTATCCTGGGTCGAGGTCGCGTAATCGGCCATGGTCTCAAGGATAGTGCGCAGGTCGCGGATGGAGATACCTTCACGCAGCAGGTTCTGCAATACCCGCATGACAATTCCCAGGTTAAGTACATGGGGCACCAGCTCCTCGACCAGTTTCGGATAGCTCTTGGCCAGATTGTCGATCAGGTTCTGGGTTTCCTGGCGGCCGAGCAGTTCATAGGCATGCTGTTTGATGACCTCGCTGACATGGGTCGCCATGACCGTGATGCAGTCGACCACGGTGTAACCGGCGATCTGCGCCCGTTCCCGTTTATCCTCGGTGATCCAGATGGCGGGCAGGTCAAAGGCCGGTTCCTTGGTGGGCAGGCCCTTGATGGTTTCGGTCACCAGGCCCGGATCCATGGCCATGTAGTAGCCGGGCATCATCTCGGCGGTGGCGATATTCACCCCTTTGAGGCTGATGGTATACTGGTTGGGATTGAGCTGGAGGTTATCCTTGATGTGCACCGGCGGCACAATGAAGCCGCTGGTCAGGGCAAACTGTTTGCGGATCGACTGGATGCGGGAGAGGAGCTCGCCATCCTGGGCCGCATCGACAAAGGGGATCAACCCGTAGCCGACCTCGAGTTCGACAAGGTCGACATTGAGCATCTTCTCGTAATCCTGATCGGGCTTGGCAATCGGTTGGGGTCGCTCGACCACGGCTTCTTCAAGCTCTTTCGCCTTCTCCAGCTTATCGAGATGGTAGGCGGCATAGGCAAGGGTACCGGCAATGCAGAGAAAGGGGAGAAAAGGCATGCCGGGGATCAGGGAAAAGAGCATCAATATTCCCGCTACCACCCACAGGGCCTTGGCGTACCGGGTGAATTGTATTTTCATCTCCGTGCCGAAGTCGTCACGTCCCGCGGAACGGGTGACCAGCATACCGGCCGCGGTGGAGATGATCAGGGCCGGAATTTGGCCGACCAGGCCATCGCCCACGGTGAGGATGGTGTAATTCCTGGCGGCCTCGGCCACCGGCATGCCTTTCTGGAGCACACCGATAACGAAACCCGCGCCGATGTTGATCAGGGCGATGATGATGCCGGCAATGGCATCGCCGCGCACGAATTTCGAGGCGCCGTCCATGGCTCCGTGGAAATTGGCCTCATTGGCTATTTCTTCCCGCCGGCTGCGGGCGGTGTTTTCATCGATGAGGCCGGCGTTGAGATCGGCGTCGATGGCCATCTGCTTGCCCGGCATGGCATCCAGGGTGAAGCGCGCCGCCACCTCGGCGATACGGCCCGCACCCTTGGTGATGACGATGAAATTGATCAGCACCAGGATGACGAAAATAACCAGCCCGACCACATAGGAACCGCCGACCACGAATTGGCCGAAGGATTGGATGACATGCCCTGCTGCATCCATGCCCTCGTTGCCGTGGAGGAGAATGAGCCTGGTGGAGGCGACATTGAGCGAGAGGCGGAAGAGGGTGGTGGTCAGGAGCAGGGAGGGGAAGATCGAGAACTCAACCGCTTTTTGGGTGTACAGGCTGATGATGAGGATGAGGATGGCGATGGTGATGTTGAAGGCCAGGCAGAGGTCGAGGATCATCGGGGGCAAGGGGACGATCATCAGCATGAGGATGCCCATGAGTCCCATGGAGGCCATGATGTCGGTGCGCTGCAGCAGTTCGCTCGGACGAATCCGGCTGAGCATTGTTTGAACCCCGGTTGCTTCCATTATCTCCTGATACCTTTGAGTGAATAGACGTAGGCGAGGATTTCCGCCACTGCCTTAAACATTTCATCCGGGATCGACTGTCCCACCTCAACCCTTGAATGCAATAATCTTGCCACGGGCGGATTTTCGACCAGCGGGACATTATGCTCCCGGGCGATTTCGCGGATTTTTTCAGCAACCAGGTCCATGCCCTTGGCAAGGACCACCGGGGCTTCCATCTTGCCGCTCTCGTATTTGAGGGCCACGGCGAAGTGGGTGGGGTTGGTGATGACCACATCGGCTTGGGGCACGGCGGCCATCATCCGGCGGCGGGCCATCTGCTGCTGGATGGAACGGATTTTTGACTTGATGTGGGGATCGCCCTCGGTCTCCTTCATTTCCTCCTTCTGTTCCTGTTTGGTCATCTTCATTTTTTCTTCCAGCTCGTAGCGGACAAAGCCGTAATCGAGGAGGGCGAGAAAAATCATGATCGCCGCGGCCTTGGCCATGACCAGGGCCGCGGTCGCCGCCAGGTAGCGGATGGTGTTGTCAACCGGCATTTCCGTCAGGATCAAGGCCTTGTCAAATTCTCCGGCCACGGTTTTATAGGTGACCCAACCGATAAGTCCGACCTTGAGCAGCGATTTCACGACTTCCACCAGGGCGCGTTTGGAGACGAAACGGGCCATGCCCTTGAGCGGATCGAGCTTGGAAAAGTCGGGCATCAGGGGCTTGGCGGTGAACAGCCAGCCGATCTGCATGAAGGTGGCAAAAAAACCGGTGACCAGCGCCACCGCGAAGAGAGGAATCATGATCATGGCCATGCCGGCGCTGACATGATAGGCCAACTGCATCATGGAAAGGGTGGTGATGGGATATTCACCGCTGCCTTTCCAGACCGTTATGATCAATTCCTTGGTCGAATCCCAAAATGTGGGTGCGAAAAAAAGCCAGAACAGGAGCAGGACGGTGAACATCGACGCTGCCTGCACTTCGCGGCTCTGGGCCACCTGGCCCTTTTTTCGGAAATCGTCCCGGCGTTTCGCCGAGGGGGATTCGGTCCGTTCGCCGGAGGGATCTTCTTCAGCCATGATTTCTCGGGGGAGTATTTCGGATAGACGGGGTCTTGCTGATTTTCAGCCCTTGTTCCCCGATGATCTTGCAAATAGTACACCTGAAAAAGGAGTGTGGCGCACACAGCAGAACCCAAAGAACGTGAGGGGAAAGGGGATTGTTATTGCAGCAATTGGAGCAGGTTGAAGATATTTTCGCCCATAGTGTCAAATTCACGGCGCAAGGTGGCGAATGTGGCGGTGAGTGTCAGGCCTATGACAAGAAAGCCGATGCCGATGTTAATAGGAAAGGAAAGCATGAAGACATTGAGCTGGGGAAAGACCCGGGCAAGGATGCCGAGCACCAGATTGGCGATGAGCAGCAAGGCCAGTACCGGGGCGCTGAATTTGACGCCGAGGACGAACATCCGGCTGGCCATCCGCATCAGCTCGGGTACCGCGCCCTGGGAAAAATCAAGGTGGCCCGGGGGGAGAAGAACGTAGGATTCGACAATGGCCCTGAAAAAGAAGTGATGGATATCCAGGGTGAGAAAGGCGAGCAGGGCGAGGATATTGATGAACTGACTCATCAGGGAGAGCTGCTGGGTGGTCTGCGGATCGAAGATGTTGGCGGCGGCAAATCCCATCTGATAGCCGATCACCGTGCCGCCGAAACTGACCGCGGCAAAAATCAGCTGGGCGGTAAGACCGATCATCGCGCCCAGGAGCACCTCGTTGACGATCAGCAGGCCGAATTCGATCAGGGTAAAGGCAACTTTGGGGGTATGGGGCGCCATGCTCGGAAAGAGCAGCAGGCTGGTGGCTACCGCCAACCCGATTTTGATCTGGGTTGAGCTCTGGGTGCCGGCAAAAACCGGGATGGGGGTAACCAGGGCCGCAACCCTGGCCAGGCAGAGGAGGAAAGCCTGGAATTGCTGCACCGGGATGAGTTGCAGGTCCATCGCGAATACTCGTCGGCCGCGGTTTACTGGCCGACGGTGGCGATCTGCAGGATGATCTCGGTGGTGAAGGTCACCAGCAGGCTCATGATCCAGGGGCCGAAGATCAGCAGGGTGACAAAGACGGCGACAATTTTGGGGATAAAGGTCATGGTCTGTTCGTTGATCTGGGTCGCGGCCTGGAAGATACTGATCAAAAGACCGATCACCATGGCGGCGAGCAGCATGGGAGCCGAGGTGAGGAGAACGGTCTCAACGGCTTTTCTGCCGATGTGGATAACAGCCTCTGGGGTCATGGGGTTCCTCGGAAGGGAAAGATGGTCATGTTTCAGCCGAAGCTCTTAACCAGGGAGCCGACAATCAGCTGCCAGCCGTCCACCAGGACAAAGAGCAGGAGTTTGAAGGGCAGGGAGATGACAATGGGCGGCAGCATCATCATGCCCATGGCCATCAGGACTGAAGAAACCAGCATGTCGATGACCAGAAAGGGGACATAGATCATGAACCCCATCTGAAAGGCCCGTTTTAATTCGGAAAGCATGAAGGCCGGCATGAGAATCATCGAAGAAATGTCTTTTTTGTCGGCGGGTTGCTCCTCCTTGGTGATATCGATGAAGAGCTGCAGTTCGCTCTCCTGGACCTGGGAGAACATGAATTCGCGCATCACCCCCACCGAGCGTTCCAGCGCCTGCTGCTGGGTGATCGTTTCCTTCAGATACGGCTGCAGGGCCTGGTTGTTGATGGTGTTGAGCGTCGGGGCCATGATGAAGAAGGTCAGAAACAGGGCCAGTCCCAGCAGCACCTGGTTGGGCGGGGTATTCTGGGTGCCCATGGCGGTGCGGACGAAACTCAGCACAATGATGATCCGGGTGAAGGCGGTCGTCATCAGCAGGATTGCCGGGGCTACCGAGAGGATGGTGAGGACGAACAGGACCTGCAGGGCGGTCGAGACCTCGGCCGTGGTGGCCGCATCCTTGACGCCCAGCGAAAGGGTGGGCAGATTGACTGCCGCTGCGATCTCCGGAGCGAGCAGGAGCAATAAACCGATGCAGGAGGCTGGGAACTTCATTTCGACGCCGCGAGCAGGGATTCGAAATCAGGTTTGGCATCCCTTGCGTCCGCGTTCCCGGAGACATCGGCAATGAGATGGATGCCGTTGGCGCTGATCCCCAGGAGGTATTCCTTGCCGCGAATCTCCACCAGGGCCAGGGTCGATTTCGGCATGATCGGTCGTAATTCAACGATTTTGATGGCGCTGCCGCCGATTTTTCCGAGGGAGAAACGCTTTTTGGCAATGCCGTAGATGGCCAGGATCAACCCGGCCACGAGCAGGAGCGCCCAGCTCGTCTGGAGCAGCGCCGAACCCATGGAAAAGGATTCGGCGGCCCGGGCCGGCGCGGGGGTGAGGATCAGCAGGAGAACAACAGGTAACAATTGCATGGCTTAACCCAGTTTTTCAACCCGGTCCGATTGACTGACGACTTCGGTCAGCTTGATTCCGAACTTATCCCCTACCTTGACCGCCTCTCCCCTGGCGATGAGACGGGAATTGACATAGAGATCGAGCGGTTCGCCCGCCAGCTTGTCGAGCTCGACCACATAGCCCTCGCCCATCTGGAGGAGATCCTTGAGCAGTATCCGCGCCCGGCCGACTTCCACCGAAACCTGCAGCGGCACGTCGAACAGGAACTCCAGATCCCTGGCGTAGTTTTCCTGACCATTGCGACCGGGAGTCTGCTGCGGATTTTCCTTAAGTAATTCAGCCGTTTCCTCGGGGTTGAGGGTGTTCCTCTGCTGGCCATAGGTGTCAGGTGCTGCCATGTATTCCTCCTAATCTGTTGCTGTAACGGCCGGTGACATGAAAGGCCCTTTTCCCGTTCCTTTCTCCGGGGACGGCGAGAAAGAGGGGCTGATCCTCAACCATGATGGTGAGCGGCTGTTCCGGATTATAGTGAAGATCAACGATGTCGCCGACTTGGAGATGAAGAATGTCCCGGATGGTCATGTTGATCAGGCCGGAACGTGCGATGACCCCGCTTTCCAGTTCCCGTGCTTCCCGGGATAAGAGATGGGCCCAGTTGTTGGTCGCGGCCTGGGTGAAGGTAACCAAAGCCTTGAATTTTTCCCGTAGCGGTTCGAGGGTGAGATAGGGGATGACAAAGCGCATCTGGCCGCATTGTTCATCGGCGACGCGGATACTGAAACGGGTGACCAGAACCTCGGTTTCCGGCTCGACGATGCTGACCAGACGAAAATTGTTCTCGACCTTGGTCAGATGAGGCTGCATGTCGACAACCGGCCGCATCGCCTTCTGGAGTTCAAGGCAAAGATCGGTCATGGTGGTTTTGAGGATGGCGATTTCGATGGTGGTCAGGTTGCGGTCCAGGGCGAGCAATTCGCTGGATCGGGAGGAGCCGAGCATGATTTCCAGCAGGGTGAAGGCCATGAGCGTGTCGAAATGGAAAAGACAGCCGTATTTGAGAGGACTGATGCTATAAATCCCGACAGCGCCCTGGCTGTTAAAATCCCGCAGGCTCTGTTGAAAATCGGTGGTGGCAATCTCTTCCCGCTCCACGGTGAAATTACGCTGCAGGGTATTGGTCAGGGTGGTGGAGAATTTGCGGGCAAAACTGTCGATGACGATATCAAGGTTGGGAATACGATTTTCTCCGCTTCCCCGGATGCGCTCATAAGTCTGAAAGAGGTCGACTTCAGTGGCATGGAGGATACGGCTGGGGCGGAATGGTCCGTTTTCGACGCATTCCGTCGAGACCTTTCCCGCCTTGATCGCAGCGAGCAGATCAGCGATTTCATTTTTGCTGAGGAGCGGTTCCATACGGCTTACTGGACAACGAAGTCGGTGAGATAGATGTTGGTGACACTGCCGGTCCTGAGAAAGGAATTAATCTTGCTTTTCAACTCAGCCTTGACCTGGTTTTTGCCTTGAATATCCTGGAGTTCAGCAAAGGTTTTGTTGCCGATGAGCAGAAGAATGGCATCCCTGATCTGCGGCATCCGCTTGCTGACCTCATCAAGAGTCGTATCCTTGTCCAGTTCCAGCGAGAGCGAGGCTTTGACGTAATGGGTGGTATCTTCACCGATGATGTTGACGACGAATTCCTTGATCTCCACCATGGGGCCGATTTTCGCTTCGTCGGGTATGGGCTTGATCAGGGCCGCCGCTTTGCTTTCTTCCAATTTCTTTTGCTGTTCTTCCTTATGCGGTTTGAAAACGAGGAAATAATAGGCGGCTCCCCCGCCTGCCAGCAGCAGAACCACCGCGGCGATGATCATGATCAGCTTTTTTTTGCCGCCGCCCTTCTCCTGCTCGTCTTTTTTCTTTTCTTTTTCCGCCATAATTGTTCCTCGTGTGCGACGAATGCCCCCATCCTAAAGGGATGGAAAGGGATGATGGGTCGTCTTGCTCAATCAGCGATCGTTTTGCGGGAGAGAGACGACCCGGCTTGTATCAGGTTCTCTTCCAGGGCTGTGGGCACTCTCGGGTGGATGATGCCAAAGCCTGCTGCCGACATCCGTTACAGGCACATCAGAAAACATCGGGTTGAAAGGAGCGACGATACTTTCGATGCGTACAGGCACCGACAATTTAAATCAAAAGCAATAGTGCAAGTAAAATGCCAGAAGTGGTTGTCTGGAAATGACGGCGAAGAGGCAGTGAAAGTGGCGGGAGGAGGCGGACGACGCAAAAAAAGGAACGGCTGCAATGGTCCGGAAGACCAGAGCAGCCGTGTGTCGGAAAAATGACTTTGATCAGCGTTTGAGATTGATCAACTCGCCGAGCATCTCGTCAACGGTGGTGATGATTTTGGAGTTTGCCGAAAAGCCGCGCTGGGTGGTGATCATTTTGACGAATTCCTGACCCATGTCGACATTGGATTGCTCCAGGGAGTTGGTGAAAATTTTGCCCAGTTCCGGTCCGGGAATGCCAACCCGGATGGTGCCGACGTCGGAAGGAGCGATATAGCGATTGGATCCTGCCAGTTGCAGGCCGCCCGGGTTCTGGAATTTGGCTAGAACCAGCTGGGCGATATTAATGTTATGACCATTGGAATAGGAAGCAACTACGATACCATTGGCATCAATGGCAATATTGGTCAGTTCTCCAGCGGCATATCCGTTTTGTCGCTGGCCGATAACACTGGAATCGCTGTCAAATTGGGTGCAGTTAAAGGATAGAGCAATATTTGTGGTTGCTGCGCCGTTCGTCCACGAAATAGGTCCGATCGTTGTTGTTAACGGATCTGGAGTTCCGTCGCCGTCTGTGTCCGCCAGCTTGCCTTGGTCATCAAAGGTCAATGCCTGATTGCCGGCTGTCGAGGAATCAAAATCGGTTATTGGGGTAAGAGTGGCCGGATCGTTGTCGATAGTATAGGCGGCTTCCCAGGTGTTAGAGTCGTTGTCAACCAGACGCCAGAAAACCGAGGCCAAGTGTGATACTCCTAAGGAATCAAATATTTGGCTTGAAGCGGAATAATTGTAAGTCGACTTGTCCGCCGGATCGATAGGGTTGGGCGTCACAGTGGGTGGGGTCGTGCTGTTGTCAGTGAATTCCGTGGGGATGACCGTCGAGTTCTCGTCCAGGTTGGTGTTGAAGGTTAACTCTGTGGTGGCATTGGCTGGAATCAAGCCGACATTGGCCACCTGGATGTTAGCGGGATCTGCTGCTAGAAGTGTGTCGTTGTCGACCGGATCAAACTGCTTGCCCTGGACGATTAAGCCTTCCGGACTGACCAGGAAGCCCTCGTCGTTGAAACGGAAGGCGCCGGCCCGGCTGTAGAAGGCGGTGTTATTGCCTGCTTCTTTAAGGACAAAGAATCCATCACCTTCGATCGCGACGTCGGTGCCGGAAGAGGTAGTCTCGAAGGTCCCCTGGCTGAAAATATTATCGACGGTGGAAAGTCCCACACCGCGACCGACCTGGGAATTACCGCCGGAACCGAAAATGTTGCTTGATAAAAGATCGGAAAAGACGCTGCGCGAACCTTTGAATCCCAACGTGTTGGTATTGGCCAGATTGTTACCGATGATGTTCATGGCCTGGGAATTGGTGTTGAGTCCGCTGACTCCGCTGTACAGTGCACTTTGAATGCCCATGATGACCTCCTGCGTGGTTGGTGAATTGGATAATTAGTCAAGGAAAGAGGTTGAAGAAGCTCTCCTTAATTATCCCCGCGCCGTCCGTTGCGTCAGAGATTTTTTTACCGTATCGACTGCCGTTGCCTCGATAGTGTTTGCAATATGAGTAAATACTGCTTGGTTGTTGTCGTTACCCGGTGTGAAGTCCTGTCACCCGGTTTTCTTTCTCCGGTCTTTAACTCGTGCCGCCATCGAGCGCAGTCTGGGTGCGGTTGTAGGCGCCGTGAATGGCGGAAACTTTGTATTCCCCTATTCCGGTGACGATTTTTGCTTCGCTGCCGCTCAAATCTATCCCGGTCACCTCGGCGCGTACTAAAGGCGATACAGTGGCGTTCGTCCCTTCGCCGCTATCGGCGTTGATGACAATGGAATAGGTGCCGGGATCGAGCGCAGCACCATTTGCGTCCTGCCCGTTCCAGGTGAGGAAATGATTGCCTTCCGAGAGATCGCTTGCTGTCAGCGTGGCCACGGTTTTTCCGGCACTGTTCTGAATCTCAAGTTTGATATCTGTTGCGACGCCATCGACCCTGTACCCAACCTGCACAGCCTTTTCCCCCAAGGTGAAGTTAGAATCCTCGACCACCACTTCCTGGCCGATCAGGGACAGCGATGAGAGCCGTTCGGAATTGTTCTGGGCGGTAGTGAGGCTGCCCATGGAGTCATTGAGGTTGAACAACTGTTCCAGTTGGCTGTATTGCGCCAATTGCGAGGTGAACTCTGTCGGATCCGACGGGTTGAGAGGGTCCTGGTTTTTCAGTTGAGCCACCAGCAGATTTAGAAAATCGGTCTGTCCCAGGGTCTTGCTCTTGGCGGCTGCTGTGGTCGTTGCCGCGTTGGATGCCGCGGTCGTGTTCCCAATTGTGGTCATATCGATTACTCCTGAGGTTAAGCCAGGACACTGAGAGTGTTGGACGTTTCCGCGGTCCCTTCGCTTGTGTCGAGGCTGAAAACCGGCTGGCTGTTCCTGTTCTGTATCGAAGGGCGCAGCTGCTGCTGACCGGCATGTTCCTGGAATCGTTCTTTACCGGAGTTGTTATCATGGGTGGCAACCGTGACGTCGACCTGTTGGAGGTGCAATCCCTGTTGTTCCAGGGCTTCGCGCAAGCGGGGAAGATGACGGTTTATCATATCCTCGGCCTGGGGATTCTGGGCAATGATATGGGCCTTGATATTGTCCTGGTGCACCTTGATCTCCATCCGCACTTCTCCCAATTCCTGGGGGTGTAACTTGAGGTTGATGGAACTTGATTCCATCTGTCGGTTCACGGAAAAATGGGCGATCATCTGATCGACAATTGTTCCCGAGGGAACCGACAGGCCGGAAGGGAGCCGCAACATGGAGGCGGCCGTCGACGAAGTGTTGTCGGTGCTGGCGACAAGCGATGCGCTAGCCTGCTGATGGGCGAAAATGAGGGGCTGGCTTTCCTGGCCAACAGCTATTTGAAACTTTTGGGATGCTGCCTGTTCGGGCTGAGCTTGTCCTTCCGGGCTGATCTTTACAGTGTTGGCATCCTTTTGCTGATTATCCTTAGCCGTCTCCTGCTGCTGGCCGTTGCCATCCTTTTCCGTGGTCCTGGAGGCGTCATTGGGGAGGTGGGCATGGATATAGTTGCCGGTGATATCCAGATTCTGGTTTGTCCCGATGTTGGCCGTGGTTCCGACGGCGACCGTGGCGGGCGCCATTTCCTCGGCTCCATTCGATTGGTGGATAGTAATGATCTGGCCGTACTGGTTCTGCACGATTTGATCGATCCCCTTATGTTCCGCATCCTGTTGCGGGGTGGTCAGGACTTCAGCAATTTGAGATTGACTGGCGCCCGATGGTGTGGCGGGAGTGATCAGTCCGGTCTTGCTAGCCGCCCCGGTCGTTTCAGCCGCATCGGCAACAAAAGGACCGGTTGTCTGGAGTTGTACGATGGTGTCGTCAATCTGAATGATTCCATACCGCGTATCGGAACTCGTGCCAGACGCTGTGAGTATTTCGGTGCTTTCCTGCGCGGTTATCTCCGGGTTGGTTGGAAGCTGCTGTTGCGCCTTATTGCCGGTGAAGGCCTGTCCGGTTGCTTCCTTCTGCAGGAACGCCCTTGCTTCCCCTGCCGTCTGAGTGGCGGCGTTATGAACCGGCGTTGGCGCCTTGCTTTGGTCGGTGATCGATGCGCCTTCCTGCGCGGCTATCGCCGGGTTGGTTGGAAGCTGCTGTTGCGCCTTATTGCCGGTGAAGGCCTGTCCGGTTGCTTCCTTTTGCGGAAACGCCCTTGCTTTTTGGTCGGTGATCGATGCGCCTTCCTGCGCGGCTATCGCCGGGTTGGTTGGAAGCTGCTGTTGCGCCTTATTGCCGGTGAAGGCCTGTCCGGTTGCTTCCTTTTGCGGAAACGCCCTTGCTTCCCCTGCCGTCTGAGTGGGGGTATTAGTTGGCACTGCTGTCTTGGCATTGTCGGTGAGAGAAGTGAGGGCATTCAGCATCCGGGAAACAATGGGAGCCTCACCCCGGGTCGGAACCATGCTCCGGTTCAGGGGCAACTCGGCATCTGCACCGAGCAACTGCATGGGAGATATTGCAGCACCGGTCGCACCCGCAGAGCCGTTGATCGTTGCATCAAGGGACAGTTCGTCCGGGGAATCATCGTTAGTCGTGTTATTCACGGAGTCAAGAGATTGACCGGCAAGCGGGGTTCTGTCGCTCTCCTGCCTGCCGCCGGGTTCCTGCTGTACGGTTAAGGCCTGCTCCCGGGAGGCTGTTGCGAGATGAGCGGCAAAGAGGCCATCTTGTCCCGTTTTGGCGGCGGATGTCCTGGCCGACGGTCCGGCGGGCATCAGGTTAACAAATTCGAGCGGGAGGGATTGCATAATTTTAACGGGTATCCAGGGTCGAAAAGTCAGTGGTCAATTTGGCCGCCTTTTCCCGATCCATGTTGTTGAGGATTTTGGCGGCGGATTTGGTCTTCATTTTGGCGAGGATGGATATCGCCAGCTTCTGATCGACCGTTCCCAGGACCATCGCAGCTTTTTCCGCGGTCATTTTTTCATACATCTTGGCGAGTTCCTGGATTCGTTTCAATTCTTCCGCATCCCTTGTTGCCAGAAGTTTTTCAATTCCCAGGCGGAGCTGGTTGAGCTGGTCGATTTTCTTATCGACCTCGATCTCCAATCTCTTTAGTTCCTTTTTCTTGTTCTCCAGGTCTTCACGTTCCTTGGCGAAAAGGGAGGTGTTTTCCCCCTGCAGGGATTCCATCAGCCGCCGCTCTTCCACGGAATTGTATTGCTGTTCCTGACCCGCCCCGACGGGATTGGCTGGCGGGGAATTTTCAGCAGGCGCCCGACTGACGAGGAGAACGAAAACAAGCGGAATAGCAAGGAATATCTTCATGATCATGTTCTCAGTTTCTTGATGGTTTGAGGGGCGTAGAGGCTCAGGGGAAGGGTTCTCTTATCCCTGTTTCCGAGCGTGGGCGAGAACGGCAATCTCATCGAGCATGCCGGCTTCCTTTTTTTCCAGATATTTCACATAGGCCGTATTTTGCTGTTCACGGAGTTTTTCCATTATTTTTCGATCTTTACTCGCTTTGACCAGTTGTTGTTTTCTTTTCGCGACCTGCACCTGCTGCTTTTCCAATTCATTTTGGCGGCGCTTAACCTGTTCGCTCACCAGATCGATGCGGCGATCGAACAAGATCAGGCGGTCAACGGTGGTGCCTCGTTCTTTATCCGTCTGCAGGCTGTCGTAGAGCTCGGCCAGTTCCTTTTGATCCTGCAGCAGTGCTTCATGGAGGCGAGCCTCCGCTTCGAGTGCCTGATGCAGTCTCTGGGTGGCCATATCTTCGAGCTGCTTGCGGTATTTGAGAACGGCATCCAGAGTGAAGGGCTTCATGATTATCCTTTGACCGAAGTGTCGGTCCTTCTCCGGTCAGGATCCTTGCGGCCCGGCCGTCGCCGTTCGGTTTCCTGACGGTCGCTGACCAGATCTCCCATGGCGGTAATGGTTTCTTCAAGAGGGGAGGATTCATCGTATCCCTGGGCGAGAAAAGCGTTGATGGCCTCGATGCGGGAGATGGCGTAATCTATTTTTTTGTTGCTGCCGGCCGCGTACGCACCGATATTGATCAAGTCTTCAGACTCTCGATACACGGCCATGACGCTGCGGGCCTTGCCGGCCAGTTCACGGTGTCTTTCGGTGGTGATGTCGCGCATCACCCGGCTGGTGGACATCATCACATCGATGGCCGGAAAATGGTTTTTCGCGGCCAGGTTTCTCGAAAGGACGATATGGCCGTCAAGGATGGACCGCACCGAATCGGCTACCGGTTCGGTCAAGTCGTCGCCATCGACCAGCACGGTATAGAGCCCGGTGATCGAGCCCTGGTGCTGGAAATTGCCGGCACGTTCCAGGAGCTTGGGCAGGGTTGCGAACACGCTGGGGGTGTATCCTTTGGTGGTGGGCGGCTCGCCGATGGAGAGCCCGATTTCCCGCATGGCCATGGCAAAACGGGTGACGGAATCCATCATCAGCAGGACGTTCTTGCCGCTTTGCGAGAAATATTCGGCAATGGCCGTGGCCACAAAGGCCCCCCGCATCCGTAAAAGCGGCGATTGATCCGAGGTGACGGCGACGATCACCGATTGTTTCAGCCCTTCTTTGCCCAGGTCGCGTTCGATAAATTCCTTGACCTCCCGCCCGCGTTCGCCGATTAAGGCGATGACGTTGATGTCGGCTTTAGCGTACTTGGCCATCATCCCGAGCAGGACGCTTTTGCCCACACCGGAGCCGGCCATGATGCCCATGCGCTGACCGATGCCGCAGGTCAACAGACCGTTGATCGCCCGGATGCCGAGGTCGAGCGGCTGGGTAATGGCCTCGCGCTGCATGGGGCCGAGCGGCAGGGAATAGAGCGCTTTTTCATGGGGAAGATAGAGGGGGGGGCCGTCATCGAGCGGTTGCGCCATGCCATCGAGAACCCGTCCGAGCAGGGCTTCGCCGACACTGATGGTGGCCTGGTCTTTTTTGACCCGGATGAGGCTGCCCGGCCCCAGGCCGCGCAGTTCCCCCAGCGGCATCAGTAGAGCCCGGTTATTGCTGTAGCCGACGATTTCGGCGGGAATAACGGCGCCGCCCTCCTGGAGTGGAGTGATTTCACAGAGGGCACCGATGGAGGAACGGGGACAGGAACCTTCGACAACCAGACCGACAATGCGATGGACCTTGCCGTAGACCCGGATCGGGGAAAAATTTTCAAAGGGGTCGGCAGCGCTGGGCATGGTCTGTTTCGGCTCGGTTTAGTAACGATGTGGCGGTTCTTGACGGATTGTTTTCAGGGGAAAGGGTTGCCGGGCTGCCGCCTTCCCTTTACTCGCCGTTTGATTGCGAGCCGGTCGAGGGCATGATTTTTTCCGGATGATTGCCGTTACTCCGCATCCGGGTTGAGCAGGGTGGAGGAGTCTTTCTCTAAAAATTCCTTCATGCTCTCCATCTGGGTTTCAATGGTTGCATCCACTGAACAGAATGTCGATTCCAGCAGGCAGCCTCCCCTGGTCATGTTCTTGTCGATCTTGAAGACAATACGTTCCAGTCCGCGGATGGAGGCAATCAGATCCGGGACTTTCTCTTCGGCGAAGGCCAGATCGTCCGGGTGGAGGGTCACATAGTACTCCTCGCTTTCAATGGCCTGTTCCAGGGCAGCCTGCAAGATGGTGGCGATACTGTTGCGCGGCAGGGATAATTCTTGGCCGAGAATCTTTTTACTGAGGGTGATGACCAGATTAATGATCTCTCCCCGACGCTGCAGCAGCTGTTGTTTGCGCTGGTTGTCAATCTTTTGACAGGCGTCGGCAAAGGCCTTGACGGCGTGTTGGAATTCCGCTTGAAGCTCCGCGGCCTTATCCTTCATTCCTTGGTTGTAGGCCTCTTTCTTGACGGCCTGCAGGTCGATCTGCGGTGCCGGTCGGGGCTCTGGGGGTTTTGCCTTGGGGGGCCGCGGATCGGGCGGAAGGGTTGCCGAGCTTTTTACCTCGCTCTCTTTTGCGGCGATTTGATGCTGCACCAGCGGAACCGGGGTGAACTGTTCGTCCTTCTTGAAAATCTTAGACGAACTCATCGCCGCTCCCCTTGCCGAGAACGAGCTTGCCTTCTTCCTCGAGTTTCATCGCAATCTTGACAATGGTCTGCTGCATGGCTTCAACCTCGGAAAGGCGGACCGGACCCATGGCCTCAAGGTCATCCTTGATCATGTCAGCGGCCCTTGAAGACATATTGGCGAAAATTTTCTCTTTGATCTCATCGGTGGCGGTTTTCAGGGCCATGGTCAGGGAATCGTTATTCACCTCCCGCAGGATCATCTGAATCGCCCGCCCGTCCAGGGCGCACAGATCCTCGAAGGTGAACATCATTTTTCTGATGTCATCCACCATGTCCGGGTCGATTTCCGTGAGACTGTCGAGGATTTCGGAGTCAAGGTTGTTGGTCATGTTGTCCAGTATTTCCACGACTCTCTTCAGACCGCCAACCTGCCGCTGTTCCTGGGCGCCGACCACAATGCCGATTTCCTTGCTCAGGGCGTCCTCGATCCGATCGATGACCGCGGGCGAAATCGCATCCAGGGTGGCGATGCGGTGGATGACATCCGCCCGCTTTTCCTCCGGCAGTTTTGCAATGATGGCGCCGGCGTGTTCAACCGCCTGCGTCGAGAGCACCAGGGCCAGGGTCTGGGGATGTTCACGTTCCAGCAGTCCGGCCACCATCGAGGGCTGCATCTTGGCAATGGTTTCCAGGGGGCGGGCTTCGGTGCCGGAAACAAACTGGCGCATCAGGCTTGTTTCCCGGTTTTTATTGCCGGTGCCGGCAATCAGTTTTCTCGCGAATTCCTGACCTTTGACCACGAGACCCGCATGACTCTCGGTGGCCATTTCAAAATCCTCCAATACCCGTGCCCGGGTTTCTTCCGAGATGTGTTCAATGTCCGACATGCAGCGGGTGACCTTGAAGATTTCTTCATCCGTCAGTTCCCGCAGCAGTTTGCTCGCTGCAGTTTCTCCGAGACAAATAAGCAAGATTGCAGCCTTTTTGAGACCTGTCAGTTTTTCAGCTGCCGCCATGGATATCGTTGATTAGGTTAAGAGTGAGGTGGGAATATCGCGTTGAAGCTGTCATGACAGGCTATCCGCGGTCCTGGATCCAGTTTTTAAGAACATGGGCATTGAAAACCGGGTCACTGTCCACGTCGTTTTTTATCTGCGTGAGCGGATCTTTCGGGACGTTGTCAGCAGCGGTTGCAATTCCGCCTTCCCTCGCCTGTTCGGCTTCCATCTGGCCGACGGTCTTATAGTGGCGGGTGACATCTTTTTTCAAAGTTTTCATCAGCGGCCGGATCATGAGCAAGTAGAGCAATACCCCTCCCAGCAGGAGGAAACCGTAGCGGATGAACGGCATGGACTGGTAGAGCATGCCGGCGGCCATTCCTTCGCTTGCACTTCCTTCCGCCTCGGATTCGAGAAACGGCATGGAGGTGACCTCGATCTTGTCGCCCCGGGTTTTATCCAACCCCAGTGCCGAGGCAATCATGTTTTCCACGGCCTTCAGTTCCGCTTCCGAGCGGGGTTCGGTTTTCGCCGGTTCCTTATCCTTGGCCGGCGTCACCCGGTCGGCGACCAGGACCGAGACGGAAAGTTTGGTCACCGTGCCCACCGGATTGGTGGTTTTGGAGATGACCTTGCTGATTTCATAGTTGGTGGTTCGTTGCGATTTGCTCGAAGGGGGCGTTGCCGCAGCCGTTTGATTGGCGTTGCCGTCCAGGTTCGACTGCACCCCGGGCACGCCGCCTGAAACCTCCGAGCCTGATTTTTCTTCGCTCAGTTGTTCGCTGCGAATAACCGGCTCTTCGGGATCAAAGGTTTCTTCGGTTTTTTCCTTCTGGGCAAAATCAAGGGTGGCGGCAACCCGGACCATGGCGTTTTTGGTTCCCAGGGATTTGTCGAGCAGGGCTTGGGCGCGTCCTTCCATGCGCTGTTCAACCTGCATCTGAAATTCCAGCATATCCGGAGAAAGATTGCCGGTTAATCCCTTGCCGGCGACTCGGGAAAGGACATTGCCGTTCTGATCGATAACCGTCACCTGCTCGGGACTCAATCCCTCAATGGAATTGGAAACCAGATGGACAATGCCTTCAATCTGCGTCTCGCTCAGCCGTTTTCCCGAGACAAGTTTAATGATGACCGAGGCGGTCGCCTGTTTCTGCTGATCTTTGAACAGCCTTTTTTCCGGCAGGGCGAGATGAACCCGTGCCGATTCCACGGGACCGAGCGAGGCGATGGTACGCGACAGCTCTCCTTGCAGCGCCCTTGAATAGTTGACCTTTTGCACGAAATCGGTCAAGGCGAAAGATTGCTTGTCAAAGATTTCAAAACCGACGCCACCGCCCTGGGGCAGGCCCGCAGAGGCGAGGGACAGGCGGGTTTCGTACACGTTTTTTGCGGGAATAAGGATGTTGTGGCCGTTGTTGGTGATTTGATAGGGAATTTTTTGCTCCTTCAGCCATTCTACCATGGACGAGGCGTCCGCTTCCTCCAGGTTGCCATAGAGCAATTGGTAATCAGCGGTTTTTGCCTGGATGATGATGAAGGCAAACAGGGCGATGGAGATCGCGGTTACGGCGGCTATGGTCAATTTTCGTGACAAGGGCCACTCGGCAACCATGGCCATGAATACCTGTATGCCATTTTTCGGCTTTGGGGGAGAAGTGTTTGTCTGTTCAGCCATGATGCATCCCTGCTGCTGTTAACTTGTTGGAAGTAGGTTTTTTTCTGTGCTGATCGCGTCCGTCATGGTTGGCGGACGCAATCAGACCTGCATTCGCATGATTTCCTGATAGGCATCAATAGCTTTGTTACGGACCTGAACCATATATCTCGTCGATATATCAGCCTTTTCCATGGCAATCATCGCCTCGTGCAGATTTTTTTCGCCCCCGGAATGCAACTGCTGGATGGCCTGATCGGCGTTCTGCTGCTGCTGGTTGGTATCCGTTACCAGGTTTTTGAGCATTTCGCCAAACGAGTTCCCCGTCTGGGAAACAACCGATGTTTTGGTCTGAACCGGTGTGGCGGCCAGAGAAATGTTTTGGATCGCTTCCATCTGTTATCTCCCGATATCGAGGGCTTTCATGGCCATGCGTTTGGCCGACTTGATCGTGGTGGTATTGGCTTCGTAGGAACGCGTGGCCGACATCATGTCCACCATTTCCTTGAGGGTGCTGACATTGGGCATCTCCACATAGCCGTCTTCCTTCGCGTCCGGGTGGGTCGGATTGTAGACGCGTTGCGGCGGGCTGTTGTCTTCGATGATCTTGGCAACCTTGACCCCTTGAACCTGACTCCGGGCCTGCACGGATTGGGTAAGCTGCTGCTTGAAAGGGAGATTCTCCGTCTGGAAAATCACCGATTTCTTCTTGTACGGCCCGCCCTCGGGGGTCGAGGTGGTCTCGGCGTTGGCCAGGTTGGAGCTGATGGTGTTGAGCCTGGTGGTTTGGGCTTTCAGTCCTGAAGCGGCTATGTCAAGCGTGGTGAATATATCCATGGAAAACTCCTGGTTAATGAATGCTATTTTCTTTGCAAATTATGCGCCACCATTTGCGGCATATTTGAGCAGGGAAAGTTTCTTGTTGAGCATGGTGACCGCGGTTTCATAAAGGATCTCGTTTTGGGAGAGTCTGATCATTTCCTGATCAACGCTGACATTATTCTTGTCGCCGATTCCGGTCGTATCCCTGGTGACGCTGACGGTTCCGGTCACCTGCTCGAGATTGACCGATGACAACGGGATATGATTGGGATGGGCGGTCACCGGACGCAGGCCGTTTTCCGAAAGGGCATTCTTGAGTTGATCCTCAAAGGCAAAGGATTGGGCCGAATATCCGGGAGTATCGGCATTGGCGATGTTGGAGCCGATGATCTCCTGATTTTTCGAGCGAAGGTCAAGGACCTTCTGCAAGAGCTGGATGGTCGTGTCGAACTGCTGGATTCCCGGCATTAGGTGGTGCCTCCCATTGTATGATCGTTGCCCATGGCGGGTTGTGCCGGCCGCCGGCGGATTACTTTTTTTGCTGCAGTTGCAGGATCGCCGTTTCCTCACGGGCGAGCTTCGTCCAAAAAGGATCTTTTCCTTTTTCGGCTAATTCCTTGAACAGATTAAGGGCCTGCAGCGTATTGTTGTTCTTTAGCTCGATCTGCGCCAGTCGATATTGCGCCTGCTCATTGCCCTTTTCTTGTGCCCTTATTCGTTGGAAGACCGGAGCCGCCCGATCATACTGACCGGTCTGAAAATAGGATTCCGCCAGGAGCAGCGTACTATTGTGCTGGTCCAGCACCTTCTGAAGTTCGGGCTTGGTCAAGGTATCGATCACATCCTGCCATTGTTTTAAGTCGAAAAAGATGCGGGCGCTGAGCAATTCGAGCTGGGCCGACCGGCTGCGTGTCTCGGCTTTCAGGAGCTTGACGACCTCCGCGGATTGGCCGCTTTCATACATGGCCCGGTATTTGAACAGGGAGATTGCGGTGGCATCGTTTCCTTTGGGGTGCTTGAGCAGATAGCGGTCGGCATATTCTTCAACCCGGGCATATCGACCGGCGGCAAAAAGAGTCTGGATAAGCGGGAGATAGATCTTTTCCTTGTCCGTGTCGGTGGAGATTTCAAAGAGGTATTGGTAGGTCTGAGCCGTCTGGTCGGCCAGGCCGAGCTTGCTGTAGGCTCCGGCTAAACTGTACAGCAGGCTGGCGTCGAGCCAGCCGCGGGCGAAGAATGCCTTGTTTTGTTTGGCAAGGACCAGGGCCTTGACATATTCCTTATCGTGGATCAACTGTTTGATAACTCCGGGGAGTTGCTCGATGAGCAGGGCCTTGGTCTCCTGGCGCAATTTTCCCGACTGGAAACCGCGCAGTATTTCCATGCACTGGGCCACGCTTGCCTGCTGCTCGCCGCCGAGAGCGTTGACCAGAGCCTGTTTGAAGGAGGCTTCCTCCCGGAGCGCGATGGTCTCGCCTTTGAGGGCCAGGTCCCGATAAACAGCTCCCGCCGCTGCCGTATTCATTCGTTTTGCGGCATAATCAAGGTCGGTCTGTTTGAGCAGTGCCCGTACGCCGCCCTCGGTCCGGGAAAAGGCGCTCTGGATTTGCTGGAGGTCGCCTCTGGCTTTCTTTTCCGTTTCCGGAAGGTGGAGCTGGGACAGGGCCAATCGAAACAGCGCCAGATCCTGCCGGGGCGCATTGTTCAGTTGGTTGCTGAGGATGCGATATTTATCCGCGGCTTCTTTGAAGCGTTTATCGGCATAGAGGACATCGCAAAAATGGGCCAGCGACATGGGGTCCGAGTCGATGATGGCCGATTGGCCGGCCAATTCCAGGTAGGCGGTCAGTGCTTTGGCTTTTTCGTTTTTCGCATAGAGCAGGTCGGCGTGCCGCAGCGCGCGGAGATTTTTGAGCGGTTCGCTGCCGACGACATCGTCACGATCCAGGAGCTTTTCCGCATCAGCCGGTCGGCCGGCCATCAGGGCCAACTCCGCCAGCAATACGTTGAACGAGGCGGTAAAGGGTATCTCTTTTTCTATCTTTTTGAAGAGGGTATCCAGATCATAATAGGCGGAAACATGGTCGCCTTTGACTGCCTGCTGATAGATGAAAAGGAATTGGGCCAGGGAGGCCATCAGAGTATCCGGGTATTGCAGGGATATTTTTTGCAGGAGGAAATACGGTTCCTTGTATTCTCCCGCTCTGATCAGGGCTTCGGCGTAAGTCAGGACAAGCCGTTCCTTTAATTTTTCGTCCGGCTGGCTTGAAACCTGCCGATGCAGAAACTGATAAACCTGGTTCCATTTGTTTTCAGCCGCCAATTCCTGAATTTCCTTGGGCAACCATACTTCGTTGGCAATTATGGGCTGGATGGCAGCGGCCAAAGGAAACGGAGGCAGATGCAGTTTGGGAGGGACCGTGATCTCAACCTGTGATTCGTACTCGGTGAAAAAGGAAAGCCATTTCTTCGCATAGCTTGAGGTCTTCAGCGGGTTGATCTCGTCGGATTCAGTCCGGTCGGCGACGGCGGCGTTCCGCGGTTTTACGGAAAGTTCCGGGTGGGTGGCGGACAGCGGATCACCCGTGAGGATGTCGAGCATGAGTGTCGCCTTTTCCCTGCTGCTTTCCGGCGTAACCTTTTGCGGGGGATAACGGAAATAGAAAGAAAGAACGGCTTTCGATTTTTGTTGATCGCTGAGCACCTTGATCATCCTGCTGTCCGTGGCCGGGGTGGCCAGGGTCTCGGCCAGGGTGGTGTTCTGAAGTTCCAGATCGACCCTTCGTCCGATGATTGTTGTGGTAAAGGCCGGCAATTGGTCGAACTGGAAAAAGAGCTGGAGGTGCGCTGCTTCATCGGCGCGGTTGACTGTTTTGAGAAGAGGGGCGGCCTGCGCAGTTCCCTTTGAAAACTGATTGACAGCGAGCAGGAGCAGAAGCAGGATGATGAAGCGGTTGATCATGTCATTGCCGGGAGCAGAGGGTGCGGCCAGAAAGTATATCCATTAAGGTGGAACAATTCCTTTGTACACCTCAAGCAATAAGCATTCCATGCACAGCAAATATGGCGACCTATTGGGCTTATCGTTTTCTTTCCGTTTTCGATAAGAAAAAAGAGCCGCTCGTGCGTTTTTGGTTGCTTTGTTCTCTGTGTCATATTCTTGTCACAGGCTTGGAAAGGTTTCATCGGCGGACGGCACCGGACTGCATCGCTACCGCATCGGGGAACTGCCGCATCAAGAGTGTGCCGTCGTGCTGTCGCCGGCAGGGGGACCGGGAATTTTGTGGAGGAAAACGGTGAACGTGCCCGAAGAAGATCACAGGATACTGGAGGATTTTATTGACGAGAGCCTGGAATTGCTCAAGCGAGCCTCCCCTTTTGTCCGTGCCTTGATAGCACAGCCCGATCGTGAGGACATTCTCTCGAAAATGACGGAGAGTTGTTTTCATATGTTCCATTCCATTAAGGGCGCCGGCGGGTTTCTGCGGCTGGATCATCTGGTCGGCCCTGCCGAGGCCATGGAGTATTTACTCGATCGGGTCAGATCCGGCGTCCAGTCGATAACCCCCAGGCACCTTTCCCTGCTGGCGGAATCCTGCCGATTCATGGAGCAGGGTTTACCCCTTGTGCTCGCCGAAAAAAGCGATGAACGTCTGGCCTCCTCAGCCGGTACGCTGACCACGGCCATTTTTCACTCCATGCGGGAGATTGGAGGCGCTTTGGGAAGCGAAGGGATCGATCCCTCGCTCCCCCAAGAGATGCGCGATACCTTCTTAGAAGAAACTGAGAATCTTCTTGTCACAGCGGAACAGGAGTTCGTGCTCTGGGACTTTATCGCCCTCGAGCACCAGCGGGTGGCCGAATTGCGTCGGTTGCTGTCCCGGTTGAAACAGAATTTTGCGCTCTTTGAACTCAAGGATATGGAGCGGTTGTGTCTGGCCCTTGAATCGACCCTCAGCCGTTATCTTCAGGGCGAATTTTTTCAAACCGAGTATCCGGAAAGGGTTTTTTTGCGAAGCATTGATGCGATGCGCAGTGCCCTGACCCGTTTCACCAATCTTGAAGATGCCGCCGTCATCGGGCTGGAGCATCATCTGGCCGCCCTGCAGGGATTGATAAGGCAGCCGATCGGGAAGCTGCTGATCGAGGCCGGTCTGGTGGATCCCTTGATTCTCGAAAATGCACTGGAGGTGCAGAGAACCTCGCAGCAGGTAAAACCTCGGCGTCTGGGCGAGATCCTGGTCGATATGGGAGAAGTGACCCGGGACCAGGTGCAGGATATTCTGCAGACGCAGCATGCGCAACGAACACGGGGGGAGCAGGCGGAAAGCGTACTGGGGGCTGTCCGTCCGACCCCGGCTCGTTTGCCCCCGGCAACCGCACCTTGTAAGGAAGTGTCCATTGATGGCAGGATACTTGCACGAATGATTGCATTGATCAATCAACTGACAACGGAACACAAACCGGTCGAAGGCGCTGCACCACTGCTTGCCGAATTGCAGGCCTTGGCCCGGTCCTGTGATCAGGCGGCGCGTTCCGCTTTTTCCGCCCAGTTGAAGAGAATGGTTCATGATTGGGCCGTGCAAGGCAATAAACGTGTGTATTTCGTCATCGAGGGACTGGAAGACCTCCTGGACCAGCGGGATATATCGCTTCTTGCCGACCCCTTGCTCCAACTTCTTCACAATGGAGTGGAACATGGATTGGAAACCGTCGAAGAAAGGGTGCGGGCGGGGAAGAGAAAAAGCGGGCGGCTGACCTTGCTGGTCATGCAGCAGGGAAATGAGCTCTGGATAAGCGTCGAAGATGATGGCCGGGGCATCGACATAAGGAAAATAGCCGCCCTGATGGTGGAACATCGCCTGGTCACGGCGGAAGAAGCGGGCCGGCTCAGCGGGCGGGAACTCACCCAGCTGCTTTTTCAGCCGCGAACCGACACTGTCGGGGATGCTCAGGGCGCGCCGGACCGGGAGGCCGGTCTGCCCTTTGTCAGGAACAGTCTGCAGCGCATCCAAGGAAAGATCGAAATCCTGTCGCGCCCGCACAAAGGAACCAGGGTAACTTTAAGGGTGCCGCGACAGCACTGAGCCGGTAAGGGATAAAAAGCCCGCATTTATGGAAGAAAACTTGCTTTTCCCGTTTTTGTCTTGATAGAATGACCAGTATAAAAAACGTCCGATTCTTTTCCCTGCTGAGTGGACCGGAATGGTTTGCATTCAGCAAATACAATATCCTTAACGAACAAAGAGGAGATGATAATGGCAAAAAACGTACTGCTCGTTGATGATTCCAGCACGATGCGCAAGATAATCAGTCGTTCGCTGCGCCAGGCAGGGCTCGATTTCGGTGAAATTTATGAGGCCGGTGACGGTCAGGAAGCCCTGGTAATGCTCGAAAAAGAAGCCATCGACATCGTCTTGAGCGATATCAACATGCCCAATATGAACGGAATTGAATTCCTTCGGGAAAAGAACAATCGTCCGGGTATCAAAGATATTCCGGTTTTTATGATCTCTACGGAAACCGGTGATGATATTATCGGCGAAGCGAAGAGTCTTGGCGCCATTGGCGCCTTGAAGAAGCCTTTCACCCCCGATAAAGTCAACGAGGTCCTTGGGCCTTTAATGTAGGGAAGGTGGTGGGCTGTTCAGGTGGCACGATAACTTTTTTTCCCGGTTAACCGCCCTTGTTATCCGGAAAAATTCCCTGGAGGGAACGATGTGAGCAGTTTTACCGAAATAAATAATAAAATCATCGAGTCGACCATAGAAATATTTACCGGGATGGTGATGATGGAGGTCTCGGTGGCTGGAGAACCGCTGCTGGAAATGGCGGCATTGAAACAATCCATCACCGGCATGGTTGGCCTTGCGGGCATCCATAGGGGGGTCCTGGCCGTCCATTTTCCCAAGCAGGTGGCGTTGGATGTCACCGGCAGCTTTCTTGGTATGGAGGTCGAGGAAATCAATGCCGATGTTCAGGATGCCATCGGCGAGATCGCCAACATGCTCGGCGGCAATCTGAAAACGATCCTTTCCGATCGGGGCAAGGATATTCAACTCTCCCTGCCGTCAACGATCTCCGGTGACGAATATTCCTTTACCTCGCATGCGGATGTGGACCAGGTTATTCTTCCTTTCCAGGCTCCGGCAGGTGTGTTTTATGTGGAGGTGGAGCTTGAACGTTGAGCTCCGTCGATTACAGGCAATGACAACCTCTACTGCGGGAGTTCGCTCTTGGAGCTGGAAAAATCTTTAATCAATGCAACCATGGAGGTCTTTACCTCCATGATTTTTATTGAGATTGTGCCGGAAATACAGGCGGAGGGCGAAACTGCGGCAATTGACTCCAATCTGTCCAGTCTCATCGGCCTGGCCGGCGATCTGAAGGGCATTCTCGCCATCCAGTGCCCTTCGGAAGTGGCGATGGGCATTACCGGGGCCATGCTCGGTATGGAGGTAACGGAACTCGGCGTTGACGTCAAGGATGCCATCGGCGAAATCGCCAACATGATAGCCGGCGGCCTCAAGGAAGCGCTGACCGCCTCCTGCGGGAAAATTGAATTGGCCATTCCCACCACGGTCATCGGTAAATCAATCAGGATCAGCGGACTTTCCGGGGCCACTCGGGTTATGGTTCCGTTTTCCAGCCCATTAGGCCGCTTCGGCGTTGAACTCAGATTTATCCTTTCTTAAGGAAAACGGGTAAACTCTTTTTTTACTTGTACCGAAAAAGATAAAGACCTGTCTGCGCACGCTGCCAGATGCCTTGAATCCATTGTTTCGCCGGCGTGGACCGACAGGCAGACCGGGTATAAACCTCTCAACCGCTGATCTGTCTCCTCGGGGCAGGTCGAGCTTCTTTTCCACCTGACACTATGAGCGATGAAAGCCAGAGAACGCTTTGATAAAATACTGCTTGCCTGCCATGATCGGATTCAGGGAGAGGTAGCCTCCCTGATCGGCAAGCCGTTCAAGTTAGGCGCTCCGCAATTCCGTCAAATCAGCAAGGAAGAACTCTTCGCCGAGCCCGGCGGCAAGCGCGTTCTCGTCCATGTTCGACTCGAAGGTGAGCTTCAGGGGGGTGGCTGCCTGCTGGTCGGTATCAAGGATGCCATTCAAATCGGCGGCGCCCTCATTATGTTGCCGGAATCGGAGCTGGCAAGTCTTACCGTGGGCGAGCAGTATTCCGAGGAACTGCAGGATTCTTTCGGCGAGGTCGCCAATATCGTTTGCGGCGCCGTTACTCTCTCCTTTGAGGAGCAGTATCCCAAGAATGTACGTTTCATCAGGACAAAACAAGAGGTCATCGCCCCGCTTAAGGTAATAGTCGAATCCGAACAGCCGATTCCCGATGGTCCGTATTATGTGATGACCGCGGCCATGCAATTGGATAATCGTGACCTCGGAAGCCTTGATGTGGTCCTGCCCGCTGTTCCCTTTGGTCTGGCGGTGGAAGAGGTGAAGGAAATACAGCCTCCGGAAAATGCTTCGGTACAGTCTTCGACGGTTCCCGAGCCGAAGATAAAGCAGGAACAAGTGGGGACGATTGCAAAGGAAGCGGGCCCGGAGAGGCCTGTGGAAGAGGTCAACGTTCTGGAAAGGCCAAAGGCTCAAGAGGCAGCCCATCAACCTGTTCAGCCGGTTCAACCCAGGCGCGATATCGAGAAGCAGAAAAAAAATATTGATGCCTTGCTGAAAAACAGCATGGCAAAGATGTGCGAGGAGGTGAGCGCGCTGCTCGGCGGCTCCCTGCAGGTCGAGCCGGCGGAACATGCCGCTTTTACGAAAGAACGTTTTCTCGAACAGGCCGGCGGCAAGCAGATCATGACCCGCATGGATATCCGTGGAGGCGCCCGCGGAGAGGCCTATCTGTTCGTTGATACCAAGACCGCCGTATATCTGGGCGGCGCCTTGATCATGCTGCCGGATGGCGAGTTGGAGGAAACGGTTCGCAACGAAGAATTTGGCGATGACGCCCGCGACGCCTACGGTGAGATCACCAATATTATTGCCGGCATCTATACCTCTATCTTCGAGGAACAGTGCCGCGTCAAGCTCGGATTTGTAAAGACCTCGATAGAGCAGGTTGTTCCGGCCAAGGTGGACCCCGAGACCGAAGAACTCATTCCCAATCAGGCCTATTATCTTTCGGCCGGTACGATCCGGTATAATGGGAAGGATTTGGGGCGACTGCAGATGGTCATTCCGGCCAAGGTGCTCGAATTGGAAGATCTGCTCAGGCCCGAAGAGGAGTCTGTCGCAGTTGACCAAGCGGAAACGATCGAACCGCGGAAGCCGGAACCCGCCAACGAAACGGTTTCATTGGATTTGGCACGACAGAAGGAGGAATCAGCCGAGCCCACCGATATTCTTATCTTTACCGATGATGACAACGAGGGCGGCCGTATTGCCGCGGCATTGCAACAGATGGGATATGTTCCCCGTGTCCTTCATTTCAAGGATTCGGTGAACAATGTGTTAACCGCTCGTATTCAGATGATTTTTCTGGTTATGCAGGAGGTCAGCGAACAGGGGTTCGGGGTGGCCATCAAAATCAGCAGTGCCGGCCTGCCGGTTCCCCTTGTCGCCGCCGGTTCGGCCTGGACGAGAACATTGGTGCTCAAGGCGGTGAAATACGGTGCCTGTGATATCCTCATTACCCCGTCTTCCCCCGCCGATATTCGTGAAAAAATAGAAAATAATTTAGTCCAGAGAGCCGCCTGACCTGTCTTGCTCCGCTTCTTCCTCCGACCAGTTCTCGAACAATTCCTTTTTCTTGATTTTCTCCAGCAGGGTGGTCCGTTTCAGATTAAGCAGACGTGCCGCTTCCTTCTTGTTGCCTTGAGTCATCTTGAGTGCTTGGATGATCAATTGAGTTTCGAAATCGTTAACCAGGGCGTTGAAGTCAATGCCGCTCTCCGGCCAGATCTCTTCCACGCGCGTGGTTGCCGATGAGAAGATCGTCAGTTGTTCCGGCCGGGTGGCATCATCGAGTTCCTGTTGCGAAGGATCGGCAACCGGCTGGATGGGGGGCGCGCCCATACGGAATTTTTCGGGAAGATCGTTGTAACCGACCCAGGAACCGCCATGGAGTATGGTCATGTGCTGGACAAGATTTTCCAGTTCCCTGACATTGCCCCGCCAGGGAAAGCCGGCAAGGGTCTGGATGGCGGCCTGATCAAACCCCAAAAGGGGATTTTTTTTATTCTTGCCAAAGGTCTTGATGAAGTAATCGATGAGGAGCGGGATATCTTCCGTCCGTTCGCGCAGGGGAGGGATGGAGACCGGGACGACGCTGAGCCGGTAATAGAGGTCTTCCCGGAACTTGCCGTCAATCACCATCTGCTCCAGATTGCAGTGGGTGGCGGCGATTACCCTGACATCCACAGGGATCGGTTTCAGGCCGCCCACCGGTTCAAATTCTCTTTCCTGCAGCACCCGCAGCAGTTTTGCCTGGAGCACGGGCTTCATGTCGCCGATTTCGTCGAGAAAAAGAGAGCCGCCATGGGCATATTCTATCCGGCCTATCTTTGACCCGGTTGCTCCGGTGAAGGCCCCTTTGATATAGCCGAACAGTTCGCTTTCCAAGAGATCGTCGGGGATCGCCGCACAGTTTACCGGAACGAAGTGATGCGCGCTCCTGGGGCTGTGGGCATGAATCGCTTTGGCGACCAATTCCTTGCCGGTCCCTGATTCTCCGTGGATGAGCACTGTGCCGAGATCATCGTCAGCGAGTTTGCTGATCAGGCTGAACAGCCGCTGCATGGATTTGCTCCGGCCGATTATTCCGTAAAAAGAATCAGAAGGCATTGTTCAATCAGGGAGCTTGTCCGCAAGTTTACTGGTGGTGAGGCGCATGTTGAGGCTGAGGAGCCGCATGATTTTCTTCAAAAGGGTCACGCCCACGGCAGGATAGTATTCGGTGAGGATATCGAACTCCCGTTTAGTCAAGATTATGACAACCGATGGATGTCGGGCAATCACCGTGGCGGACCGGGGGGATTGATCGATAATCGACATCTCGCCGATGGTGTTGCCCTTGCCAAGTCGGGCGATGACACGGTAATCGCCCATGGTCGCGGTTTTAAGAACATCAAGAAGACCACGCACCACAAAGCACATGAAATCCCCCTTGTCTCCCTCAACGAAGAGGTGTTCCCCGCGCAGTATCTCCGCGAAACTCATGTGACGGGCAAGGATTTCGAGCTCATCGGTTTTGAAGGCGTCGAACAGAGGCAAGGTAAGGATGAGATCCCTGGTTTTTTCTTCGTTTTCCGTAAGTTCCTGATCGGGCACAACGATTTCTTTCATACCGGATAGCGTCCAGGCAGTTGTTGACAAAGTCAGAAAAGGTTACGTGCTTTTTGGTGTCCTCTGGTGCAGTTATGGTAATAAGACTACCACAGGTGCTCCTCAAAAAACAAGGGACATTCGGCAGGAGTGTCATTTTCTTGACAACGGGAAATGCGGAGTCGGGAGCATAAAAGGGTGAATATATTTATCTCGTTGTAATTTCGATAAAAAATTTAATGATTGCCCTTGTTGTGCTCGCTTTGACTTGTTCGTCCGCCTCTGCCTGGGAGGGGTATGTCACCGCGACGCCGGACGGGGATTCTTTGAAGGTGAAAAGAGGGGATCGTATCTACGAAATACGACTCTACGGCATCGACTGCCCGGAATACGGTCAATCGTATTGGCGGGATGCCGGTGGCTTTACCAGGTCGCTGGTCCTGGGAGAAAGGGTCAGTATCGAAGCCCTGGACACGGACCGGTACGGCAGGATTGTCGCCCTGGTGCGGAAACAGGGAAAGCTGCTCAACGGTGAACTGGTGGGCAATGGCCTGGCTTGGGTCTATCCCCGATATTGCCATGCCCAACCCCTCTGCAACGACCTGGAATTGCTGGAGCGGGACGCCCGCCGCCAGCGATTGGGCCTATGGCGGGAGAGGGCGCCCCAACCTCCTTGGTCATGGAGAAGAGGGCGGCAATGAAAACTTATTGCAACTGTTCAGGTTGATTGGACTGTAGTCTGTCGGGCTGTAGGTAACAACCCGTTCATTCGTGTCATTTCGATCATGGGGAGAAATCTTGAAATCCCTCAAGTTTGTTTTGACACGAGCCAGGAGTGTGGTCGTGTGCAGGAACGTCAATTCCGGCCGCAGGTTGCGGTGAAGCGCTAAAAGACTAAACACCTACAGGCTATCCACCTGAATAGTCACAACTTATTTTGCCGATCCCGAAGGCGAGGGTTCCTGTCCGGCTGGTGCGGGATTCTGCACGGGCGGCGGCTGTTGCCGCCCCTTGGTCAATTCCGGATCTTGATCAAGCCAGGGATCTTGAGGAAATCCCAGCTCCCGCCATGGCAGCCGGCCTTGCTTGCCGTGGCAGTCCAGGCAGTCCAGGGCCAGAGCGGCCGGGACAACGCCATGACTGAGCCGGCGAAAGGTCACCGTTGCGGTAAACCCGAACGAACCGCTGTAGGGCAGTCGCAGGCTGTTCATCCCCTCGCTCGCAATCCGGTCCCAGTCGGCGGAGGTAAACCAGGTGGGAGCATCCTTGGCCAGGACCGGAGAGAGCAGATACCGGAATTTGGTGTCATAGAGTTGGGTGCCGTAGAGGGCGGTAAAGGGTTTGAGCTGTGAGGTCGCCTCGCGTGGGGCGGGCTGGAGCAGAACCGTGGTCTTGGTTGGATCGATTTTATCTCCCCGTTCGTAGATTTCCTCGCCCCCGTGGTCCCAAAAATAGACCGGCCGCACGTTGGTGGCCAGGGTCATGCCGTTTTTGGTCAGCAGGGGAATCGGCGAGGTCTGCTGCTGAAAGAGTTCCTGCTCGGGCCGGGTCAGCCAGTTCCAGCTGATCAGCGCCGGAGTGCCCGGGCCGTAAACCGGGATGTGGCAGGTCTGGCAGGCGACGGTCCCGGCATGGCGGTTGAGCTGATTCCTCGCATGGGGGGTG
>Ga0074197_1000480_pt1 | contig 49263 bp, 73 predicted proteins | sample EPASupsiteSAE305_FD_64526 | JGI IMG/M metagenome (GOLD analysis project Ga0074197, IMG submission 64526) | Bioremediated contaminated groundwater microbial communities from EPA Superfund site, New Mexico - SAE3-05 reassembly with SPADES | ecosystem: Environmental > Aquatic > Deep subsurface >...
GGAGCCCCAGGCGCTGGGTTATGGTGACGGTCAAGCGGCCCGGCTCGGAGCGTATGACTATATCCTGGCCCAGTTTCTTCTCTTTCATCTGATCCATGCAAGGCCTATTGTAGGATTTAAATGGGCGGTGTCGGGGCTGGGATCAGGATCTCAGCGCTTGTCCCAGTTTATTTCCGAAGGAAGTTCGAAGGGGGATGGCCCGCCGGTGACGGAGGGCGGGACTTCCAGTTCCACGGTCCTCATGCTCTTCTTGCCGTCCAGGTAGTTCAGCAGTTCCATCCCGCTCAGCACCAGGTCCGTGCCCTTGAGTTTTATTGCCATCACCACGCCGCTGGTGGTCTGGCGGAGCGCTTCCGCTGTGAGTTCCTTGCCGAAGAGGGAGGCGGCGGCCTTCTCCACGCCTTTGCCGATGCCGGCTTCCATTGCAACGCAGCCTTTGCTTACACCGGGCACGCGGCACCAGGGGACCAGCACCACCAGCGTGGCGCCGGCATTGGCCGCCATCACTACGCCGCTGGGGTTGCACTGGAAGGTTTCCTGGGTTATGTTCATGCCGCCCAGCATTATGAAGCCCGCGGGGCCGGCCATTATCAGGCCGTTCATCATGATGAATTTGCCGAAAAAAGTGCCGGTAAGGCCGGAGCCAACCGCGTCCAGGGCCTGGCCCACGTAGTTAAGGGGGTGGCCGGTCTGGGCCAGCCAGGCGTTCACGCTGCCGCGCATATTGTAGACGTCCTTCCAGGCTAGCTTCACCGTGTCGCCGGGACTGGCGGCCAGTTTTTCCGCCACCAGGTCTTCGGCCATTGCGCGCACTACGGGTTCTTTCTGTAGCTCCGGTGGTATCCGGGAGACGTCGAGCAGCTGCTGCACGGCCGTGTCGAGGGTGCAGAAGCGCTTTACTTCATTGTCGGCCGCCAGGGCTCCGGAGGGGAACAGCGAGAGGAACAGTACGGGCAGAAGGAGAAGGGAAAGGAGTCTTGTATTTATCATTAACTATATTCTGGCGCAAAAAGCCGCACACGGCCAGTGGCTAAGTGCCCAGACCGGCGGACCAGTAGGCCCAGGCCGAACCTGGCATGAGACCCGGCCGTGAAGCCTCGGTGGACATCCGGCGGCTTTTGTAGAATATGGGGATGAAGAAGGAAGCTTTGCTGGTGAGCGCCTGCCTGTTGGGGGAGAAGTGCCGGTATGACGGTGGCGGGCAATATTGCGCGGGGGCTGTGCGGCTGGGAGAGCGCTATGAGCTGGTGCCGGTCTGCCCTGAGGTGCTGGGCGGTTTGTCCACGCCTCGGCCGCCTTCGGAGATACTGGGGGAGCGGGTGATCACCATAGACGGCAGGGACGTTACGGCGCAGTTCAGGCTGGGGGCCGAGCGTTCGCTGGAGGCGGCGCGCAAGGCGGGGGCGGTTAAGGCGCTGCTGAAGTCGGGCAGCCCGTCCTGCGGGCGCGGGCTGGTGCACGACGGTCTCTTCTCGGGCAAACTGGTGCCCGGCAGCGGCGTAACGGCCGCGCTGTTCGAAAAGAACGGCATAGCCGTCTACACCGAGCTGGATTTGGCGCCTCTGGAACGCTGAAGACCACATATTATTCGTTCATGTTGAGCCGCCGGGAGAGCCCGGCGGTTCTGTTTTTTTGGGCGATTGACGGCAGTCAGTACCGGGCGGGTGGGCCAAAAGAGCGCGGGCGGATGGGCCTTTCGCTTCTATTGGGGTTCCGGGGATATTCGATATGATTTGTTCAGACAGCAGATAAGGAGACCTGAACAAATGAAAAAGTTCTTAGCCGTACTCGCGCTCGCACTGTTCTCGGCGGTGGCCGCCGTGGACGCTTCCAATTATCCGCCGGATTACACCTACCAGACGGTACGCGTGGTGGCCAAGGGGCCGGCCGTCATAGCAACCGTGAACAGCGGCATCATGAGCAAGATGGTCATCGGCTACAAGGGCAAGGGCATCCTGGGCGGCCGCGACCGGATACAGGCGGTGGTGCGCATGACCTCGGTGGAATATTATTCCGGTTACCATAAGACCGTGGAGCGCGTAATAGACCTGCCCCGCGAATGGAACGGCACCGGCTACATGACCGCCGGCCTGAGCTATTACGACTTCATCCCGCAGGGTTTCGCCGGCACCTTCGACAGCATAGAGGTGGCCTTCTTCTCCGGCCCGCAGTGGGATTCCAACTACAGCGCCAACTACACCGCCACTATGCAGGAATTCTTCAAAAGCCCGGTGCAGTTCACCTACAAGCGCGGCGGCGGTCCCGACATAGAGGTCCCCTGCTGGGACTTCATAGTGGCCCAGATGCGCAAATAACGAAAGTCCGGTTTGCTGCCGAACCGCCGGGGAAACCCGGCGGTTTTGTTTTGGTAGAATTTGGGGATGGAAGATGGAACAGGAGCAAGGAAGATATCGGCGCTGGACTGGTTCTATTATCTGGCGCCGGTGTGGATGGCGCTGGAGGTCTTTATCTGGCCGAATTTCCGGGCGGGGGCGGTGGTGGGGGGCGGGCTGGCCGGGACCGTCGGTTTTTACGCGGTGGAAGGGGGCATAGGGGTGGCGCTGTGGTATCGGCTGCGTTATGCGGGGCTGGCCGCCCTGGCGGAGAACGGTCTTTACCTGGTGCTGGTGCTTAAGTTCATTCTGCTTTCGCCTTTGGATACTGCCCTGGCGCTGGCGAACGACGCCCCTGAGGCGGCCGGTACGGCGGCCTCTTACGCGGCGGCCCTGCCCGGGGCGCTGGTGTCCATGGTGCAGGTGGGATTCAGGCTGAAAAGGCAGTTGAATCATTAAATCGTGAAATGGCGAAGGAGCCGCCGGGGAAACCCGGCGGTTCTGTTTTGGCTGGAAACAGGGCTTGACCGTCGCTCGCGTAATTGTGCAGGATAGCCTTAGTTGGGGGGGGCTGATGTTCAAAACAGAGAAGACCGTTAATAGACTGATATTCGCCATGGCCGCTTTTTTGGTCGCCGGCCTGGCGGCGTCGCTCTTTTTTAATATCCGCCATGTAAAAGAGCATTACCTCGATCTGGCTATCTTTTCCGCCCGCTCGGTGTTCCAGTCTGCCGTGGAAATACGACGGTGGAACGCCGATCACGGCGGCGTATATGTCCCAATTACCGAAAAGAGCCAGCCGAATCCGTACCTGAAGGACCCTCGGCGGGACGTGGTGACAACCGACGGGGTCAAGCTGACCAAGATAAACCCGGCGTACATGACAAGGCTCATTTCCGAGCATATGGCCGCGCAACGCGGTATCAGGATGCACATAACAAGCCTTAAGACCATCCGGCCTCTCAATGCCCCGGACGAGTGGGAGAGGTCCGCCCTCGCAAGATTCGAGACCGGTGAAAAAGAGGTCCACCTCGTTAAGGGAGAGAATGTTTTCAGGTACATGGCGCCGCTGTCGGTGGAGGCTTCTTGCTTGCCCTGCCATGCCGCGCAGGGCTACAAGGAAGGGGATATCCGCGGCGGCATCAGCGTAGATATCCCGTATTCCCCGTACCATGCCGTTATCCGGGCGCATATTATAGAGCTGGTGGCGACGCATCTGGCCTTCTTCGTGTTGGGGCTTGTCGTCATCGCGGTGCTGGGGTGGGCGATATCCGGCAGTGTCAGGGAACTTTCGGACTCGCTGTCACGCGTGAGAAAACTGGAGGGGATACTGCCGATATGCTCGGGCTGCAAGAAAATACGCCCCCAGGGTTTGGACCCGCAAGCATCCGCCTCATGGGTCCCTTTGGAACTGTATATCTCCGGCAAAACAGACGCTTCTTTCAGTCATGGGCTATGTCCGGAATGCGCGAAAAGGCTCTACCCGGAATATTCCCAGTGAGCCGTGCAAGTCCGCCGGGGAAGCCCGGCGGTTCTGTTTTGGTAGAATGAAGGGGGAGACTTAAGGATATCAGGGGAGGTTCTGTGAACAAGTTCGAGATCTACATCATTGCGGGGTTCGTGGGCGGGATAGCGCGGGGGCTTTCCAGTTTTCTTAAGAAGCAGCGGGCGGGGAACGCGCCAAAGTTCAATTATCAGTATTTTTTTACCACGGTTTTCTTTTCGGGCATCCTGGGCGGAATAGCCGGCGCGCTGGCCGAGAACAATTGGAAGACGTCCTTCCTGGCCGGCTACGCCGGTATAGACTTCCTGGAGAACATGTACAAGTCCAGCCCGTTCGCCAAACTGGCTAAAGCCGCCGCCAGGTAACGCGCGGTAAGGGGATATTACGCAACACCGCAAAATACTTATCGTCGAGGATAATCCGGAGCTGGCCTGGCTGCTCGCGGATTGTCTGAAGATGGAGGGGTATAAGACCAAGATCGCCGCCAACGGGGCGGAGGGCGTGAAGCTGGCGCTTTCCTATCTGCCGGACCTGGTGCTGCTGGATTACAATCTTGGCGACATGACCGGGCACGATGTGGCCGTGGCCATAAAGAACATGCGGAAAACGTCCGCGACCCCTTTCATAGTGCTGTCCGCCGTGGGGGCCGACCCCATGCTGGTGAGCGGGTTCGCCAGGCTGCCCAATTGCCGGGGCACGCTGTCGAAGGTGCTCTCCACCAGGGAAGTGCTCAAGGCCATACACCGCGTGCTTCCCGCCAGGGAAAAGCCGCATTGAGGCGCCTGCGCGAGCCGCGCGAGGCCGCCGGGGAGAAAGCCCGGCGGTTTTGTTTTGGTAGAATTGGAGGCAGGTAAGAGGGGGCAAGGCCAGGCCCCATTCCACAGGGAGGTTCCATGAAAACGCTGATCTGTATTCTGCTGGTAACATGTGCCGGCCTTTGTCACGCCGCAACCTATAATTGTGCGCTTGAGCGCCGCGGGGGCGACAAGAAATACACCAGGATCTGGGCGGATAAACTTACTTTGAAGGACGGGAAGGGGCCGCAGGCCAGCGTGGCGGTTATCAAGGGCAGCGCGACCGTCTTTTTGGATTCGCTGACCAAGAACGCCGCCATTCCCCTGAGAGAAGCGTTCAAACCGTACGACGGAATGACCGTGGTCGGCCTACGGAGCGACGGCGGGCGGCTGGACCTCAATCTCGGGAGCGTGGATATTTCCAGCGAAGAAAATATGATGCCGTTCGATTCTCTCGCGTGGGCGTTCTCGAACGCCAGGGAAATAGGACTTGTGAACGAAGCCCGGGGCCTGAAGCTGGTCTGCCGGCGCGAGTAGGGCCAAGGGAGGGTGCTCATGGACGAGAAATTAAAATTCTGGCTGGTATCGGGGCTGAAGGTGGCGGCGTGGTTGTATCTTGTGCTTAGTGTGGCGGCGGTGGCGGTGGCCGCTTACGGGCGCCTTCTGGCGAGAGTTCCCGGGAACGGTTTGGGGGGCTACGACGCGCTGATAATGCTGCTGGCCCTGGCCGTAGCGGCCGGCGGCTTCTGGCTGCTGAGGTTCATAGCGAAGCGCCTGGATACGGCGGAATAATAGGGTGTTCCCGTGGGCCCTTGCGCGTGCCGGGGGCGTCTGTTAGACTATTTATCAGAGGTTTTTGAGGTATGAAATCAGGAAGATACCTGTGCCTGCTGGCCCTGGCCGCGCTGCTCGCGCCGCCGGCGGCCTTTTGCGCCGAGGGAAAAACGGCGTGGGGCGCGCGCGTCTCCGATAACTACAATGTGTGGGCCTGGCTTTCCGAGTACGCCGGCGAGGACCAGGAGAGTTGGGACGAACAGGAGCGCGAGCAGCAGGACGCCGCGCTGGCCAAGGCCAAGGCCGGCTGCGAAAAGGCCGGTTCCCGGCTGGCCGCCACCCGTAACCAGACCGACGGCCTGGCCATACTGGCGCTCAGCGAAAACGACCTGGGGCAGATAGGCGTCTGCGTGAAGGGCGGAGAGACCATCGCTCCAGCCCTGGAGCAGAAGAAGGCGCGGCTGGCCGCTATCCGTGCTAAAGCTTTGAAGGGCCAGCATCTCGAGGCCGACATGCTCTGGCTGCGGGAGAACAATATAACCCTGCCGCAGGAGGGGCCTACCGCGGAGGAAAGGGCTGCCAAAGAGGCCAGCATCGCCAAAAGCCAGAAGCAGAAGTACGACGCCGCCAAGCAGAAGTACGGCAAGCTCAAAGGCCAGGACGCGGATGGCCTGAACGAATTATACGCCGGCGGCAAACGCTACGGCGCGGCCGGGGACCCGTCGCTGGCCGCCGACCTTTCCGGCGCGAAAGGCAAGAGCCTCGGGCTGGCCCAGCCCGAACTCCGTAAGCCCACCACCAAGAGCCTGACGGCCTCCGCGCCGCCCGCCATGGCGGGCACGGCTCCCAAGCCGGCGGCGCCTAAACCGGCGGTTACGGCCGGCAAGGAGCCGTCCTACCGCGAGGGAAGCGCGTCGGATCCTACCATCTATTTCGAAGACCCCGCCGTGAAAAAGGCCGTGGCCAAGGTCTGGGCCAAGGCGGAGGAGCGGGTGGCGGATCCCAAGTACCGCAGCGATACCTACACCAGCAACCCCGTCGCCAAGTTCGTCCATGATAAAATGGCCTCCACGCGCGTAAAGACCGCCATGGCCGCCAACGAGATCATGATGGGCTACCGCTACAACGGCGAGGAAGATGTTAAAGCTTTCCAGAAGGATTTCGGGGTGAAGCTCACCCAGTCCCAGATCGCCGACATAGACCATTTCTATTCGGGCGCCTCTTATTCGGCCATTCCCGTGGTGGGCGCGGTGGGCGGCGTGTTCTTCTCCGTCGCCTACGACGGCATTTTTGATATAGGCAAGGGCTGGATAAAGAGCGGCAACGGCCGCGTGAAGTACAACGTTAGGCAGGTGGGCGTGGATACTCAGGGTTGCGCTTTCGGCATGGCCCTTACCGGCACCGATATAGGCGAAGGCACGGCCAAGATGCTGCAGTAGCCGCCCGCGAACTTCAGCGCCGAACCGCCGGGGAAGCCCGGCGGTCCTGCTTTTGGGGGAGGTCCCGCGGAAAATAGGCGAGAAAGTACTTGATACTAGGGTAAAAACTTTGAATAATTGGGGTTGGCGTCCTTCGGGACGAGGAGAGAAATGACGACTAAAATTACGCTTGTGCTTTCGATGTCGCTGAACGTGGTGCTTGGCCTCGCTATCCTGCAGACCAATAAGAGGCCGGTGTCCCTCGGGGATTTCAGGGACGCGGTCGCTTCCGCGCCCGCCGAAGTTCCGCCGCCGCCCGCGGCCGAAACCGCCCTGGTGGAAGTGACCCACGCGGCGCCCGTAGTGGAACAGCTGCCCCCGCCGCCCGCCGTCATAGTGGCCAACGACTGGGCCGCTTATAAGCAGGAGATGGCGGAAGATAAGGACGTGCTGGTAAGCAACATTTTCCGCTCCGATAAGAACGCCGAAAGGGCCATGAACGCCGCGGTGGACAGGCTGCAGGGCGCCGGGAAAGAGGTGCTTTTTTCCTGCCTCATGCCGGCTACCGGCGGCGGCGTGTTCTACCTGGTCCGACTGGTCTCCAATACCCCGGAGATCCCCAGGATGACGTCCATGGCCGAGTTGGCCACTAAGGAATATGTCAAGGAAGTGCAGTTCATAACGGACAGGACCGAAAAGGAAGTCTGGGGCTCTATCTAAAAAAGACCGCCAGCAGGCCGCGAACCGCCGGGCCCTCCCGGCGGTTTTCTTTTTGTAGAATGGGGTGTTGCCAACGCGGAAGCGGGACGAGGGCGAAATGAATAATCTGGTGAGATGGCTGCTTGGGACGGGTGGGATGTGCCTCACTTGGGCGGCTGGTTGGGCGGTTACCGGTGTGCTCATAGGGGCGGCCAGCGTGGCGCTGCCTTTTCTGCCGTGGGAGCCCTTCTTTAAGATCTTCGACGCCCCGCTGCCGGCGCTGGGCATGCCGGGTTTTATCGGCGGCGCTTTCTTCTCCGCGCTGATAGGGCTTGCGGAACGCCGGCGCGGCCCGGAAGCTTTGTCGCCCGGCAGGCTGGCCGCCTGGGGCGCGGTGGCGGGGCTGCTGCTGGGCCTGCTCCCGGCAGCCATGGTGGCGGCCGGGCTGGCCACGCTTAACCACCCGGCCGGCCTGTGGCGCCTCACGGCCGTGATCCTCGGCCCGCTGATCCTGCTGGGGGGCTTATCCGGCTTTGCTTCTCTGCTGCTCGCCAGGGCGGCCCGCCCCTGGAAAAAGCTGCTGGCCCTGCTGCTGCCTGGCTAGGCGGCCCTGGAGCTTGTTTCCGGGGCTGGGACAAAGGGCCTAGGCCGGGGGCGCCATTTTCCAGCGGGGTAGCGGGTCTTTCTGCTCTATGTATCCCTGAGGGGTTCGGCTACAATATCTTGTATATTCTGCTCCAAAGAAGCCGGAGCTTAGGGGTGCGTTAATGAAAAAAACATTCCGTGTGGTGTCGTTGGTTCCCTCTCTTCTGATAGCCTCGGGCGTGGTTTTCGCCTCCAACGGGTCTGTCACACAACTGTCGGATGTCAGCGACAGTGTTAAAGAAATAATGCAGGAGCAGAAGGACTTCGAAGGGAAGCCGCTGCCTCCTGGCGTGCATCCGGGCCAGCCCGGGCACCCCGACCATCCGCCCAAGCCGGACCATCCCGGCCAGCCCGGCCAGCCGCCGCAGCCTCCCAAGCCGCCGCAGCCTCCTCAGCCCCCGCAGCCGCCCCAGCCGCCGGCTCCTGTAGACACTACCCACGCTTATAACGCCGGCCTGCGCGACGGTCAGGAAAAAGGCGTCAGGGAAGGCCGCCGCGAAGGTTATTCCGACGGCATCAATGAAGGCGAACGGGAAGGGTACCGCAAAGGCACCGACGACGGCAACAGGGCCGGCAGGGAAGCCGGCTACCGCGACGGCTACGGCGTGGACCAGTCCATGGGTACGCAGAACGGCAGTTCGGCCGGCGAGACCGCCGGCGTGAACAGCGGCACCGAAGCCGGCAAGCGCCGCTGCTACGACGAAGGTTACACCAGCGGCTACAATACCTCCTACGAAGAGGCCAAGAAACAGGGCCTGCAGGACGCCGCTTCCTACAGCGCCGGCTACGCCAGGGGGCAGGCCGACGCGGCTACCATAGAGGCCGGCAACGGCCAGAAGGCCGGCTACCAGGCCGGGTTCAGCCAGCGTGAGACCGAACTCGAGAGCGCTTCTTTCGATATGAAGGCCATGGGCGGCGTCCTGACCAAGGGCGTGCCCGGAGTGAAACTGGACCTTAATATAACGGAAGCCCGTTACGGTTACGCTACCCCGGAAGAGCGCCAGGCCTATGACCGCGGTTATAAGGAAGGCTACCAGCGCGGCTACCGCCGGGCTTACGAAGACGCCAAGCGGGAAGGCTACAACGAAAGGTTCACCATGGCCTACAGGCGGGCTTACGACTCGCAGTATTCCATAAGCTACCGCAACGGCTACGCCGAAGGGAAAACGGCGGGCTACCAGGCGGCCTACAACTCGGCTTACAACTCGGCCTATTCCCATTACTATGAGGAATACAGCCGCAGGGAATACGCCGACCAGCGGGCCCTGGGCCTGAGCAACGGCCGGGCCACCGGCAAGAAAGAAGGCTTCGAGGCCGGCTGCGCCGAGAATAATAAGCGCGGCTACGACGACGGCTACCAGAAAACCGCTTCCGAGGTGTACCCCGCCGCCTTCGAGGCCGGCAAGCAGGCCGGCATAGCGGCCGCGGACAAGCATTACCGCGAGAACGCGGTGCTCAAGGTCGCGGACATAGCCTTCTACGACGAGAACGGCGACGGCAAGTTCGAGGCTAACGAGAACGTGATGCTGAAGGCCGAGGTGCGGAACTTCGGGTTCAAGGGTTCCGAGGCCGTGGCCATAACCGTCAAGAGCGAGCGCGGGGAGATACTCCTGGTGCCCGACCTGAAGACCGCCAGCGTGAGCGGCCGGACCAGGATAGCGGTTAACCTCAACATCGGCAAGCTCTACGACGTGGTGGCGCCCGACGCTGACGCCCTGAACGTGAAGTTCACCGACAAGGGCGTGACGGTGGGCGAGCGCCGCCAACTCTACACCAGGACCAACCCCAACAAGGTCGGCACCGTGGAGAAGGACGACACCCCGGTCAGGAAGAATTCCAACGTGTTCTCCAGCACGGTGGCCAAACTCAACAAAGGCGAGAAGGTCATAATCCTTGGCGAGAAGGACTATTACACCAAGGTGCGCAAGTCGGCCTTCGCCGGCGGCGAGTGGACCGAGGGGTATGTTTATACCGATAAGCTGACCGTGCAGTAAAGCGGCCAGTCACGAAGCGCAGAACCGCCGGGGCAGCCCCCGGCGGTTTTGTTTTGGGTTTAAATTACGGCGTAGAGGACGGTCTCGCAGGCCACGGGCTGGTGCTGGCGCAGGTAGAAGCGGTACTCGGGTACCAGCGACTTTATGAACAGGGGGAGCTCGAAGAGGTCGCCCGGCCGGTGATAGACGCAGACCGCGAGCTTGGGGCGGTTGCGCTTTATGGTGGCGGCTGCGCCCTTGAGGGCCTCCAGTTCCGCGCCTTCCACGTCCAGCTTTATGAAAGTGGCGTCGGGGGCCAGGCGGTCCACCGTGTCCGCTTCCACGGAAACTTCGCCGGCCCCGGAGATGGCCGAGGCGGAAGTGCCGTGCCACACGGCGAAGGGCAGCGTGGCGGGCGCGCTCCACAGGCCCTTGTTGTGCACGGTTACGCCGCGCAGGCCGCGGGCCGCCACCGTGGCCGCCAGCTTGGCGGCGTTGGCGGTTTCCGGCTCGAAGGCGCAGGCGCGGGCGCATTTGCCGCCGGTAAGGCGCATGAAAGTCAGCAGGGTGTCGCCGGTATAGGCCCCGCCGTCCACGAACACCTCGCTGTCGGACAGGTGTATTATCCCCTTGGGGAAATACTGCTCCTTGCGGCTCACGGCCGCGAGCGCTTCGGCGTTGCCGCCCAGCTTGGCGTCGAGAAAAGCCCGGAAAGTTTCGCGCGACAGGTCGTCGGCCAGCAGGTCATAGGCCGCGCCGAACCGGGCTTTGTTCTCCTCGAGCCAGGCGCGGTCGAAGGTGTTGCCCAGCAGCTCGCCCATCACGTCGAAGAAATAGACGCCGCCCACCCGGGCGCGGTCCAGGCGGGCCAGCTTTTCCCTGGCCAGCGGGGCGTTGGCGAAAGCGATAACGATATTGAATTTTTCGAACCGACGGTTGACCTCCGCAAAACTTACGGCTTGCCCGGAGGTGGTGAAACCGGCGTCGGTAAAGACGGCGGCCGGGGCGAGGCCGCGGCGCCCGAGGTATTCGCGCAGGTAAGGCGCATACCAGCCGTCACCGTAGAGCACCAGCGGCAGGTTGTCGGCCTTCAGCCGCTGCATGTCATCCGCTGCCCTGCCGGGGCCGGCGCAGAACTTGTCCCAGAGCGCGTCCATAGCCTTATTTTAACAAACCGCCGGGCCCTGCCGGGGCCTCCCTGCATTTTGTTTGGTAGAATAGTCTGAAGGGAAATATGCCCAACCTCATAGAACCTAAAAAACAGTCACACGGCCTGCTGCTGGCGGGCATCGCGGTGCTTACGCTGGTGCTGCTCCTGGGGATCAAGTTCTTCATGAGCGACGACACCGCTTCCGCGCCGGAACAGCCGGCCGCCAAAGAACAACTTTTCAAGGAGCCCGAGCCGCCCCAGGGCCTTAACCCGGCCATGCGCCCCCAGAGCGCGGCCAACAGCGGGCTGGACATGTTCAGCAAGACCAACGCGGGGTATTACGGGGAAGAGGAGTCCACGGCGCCGGCGGTAGCGCAGAGCGCGGCGGCCCCGGAAGTACGCAAATCCACCGTGGCCGCGGCCCGCAAGGCCCCTGCGAAGACGCGGGCCGGCACCGTGATCCCCCGCATGAAATCCACCTCTTTCGGGGGCGTGTCGCCCACCAACGTAACTCCTGGCGGCGCGGGGCAGAATATGCCGGACCTCTCCGGCATATTGAAGCAGGCGCAGCAGCGGTCCGGCGGCGGCGACTAGGTTCGGAAAATATAGGGGGACACCATGAAGATCGGGAACTTGTTGGTTTGCGCGGCTTTTTGCCTGCTGGCGCCGGGGAGCGCTTTTGCCGACGAGGGCGAGGAAATACTGGTAGCGCATCCCATGCCGGTGTATCCGGGGAGCGTCCAGGCCGGTGAGACCGGTAAACTGGCCCGCCTGGCCAAGGATGACCTGGGCGCCGTAAAAAAATATTTCGAGTCCAAGCTTCTCCCCGGCGACAGGATAGTGCCGTTCAGCCGGGACGGCGAGAACGGTTTCGAAGTCACGTACACCAAGAAGGTGGGCTCCAGGGAACTGACCGTGCTGGAGGTGCGGGTGACCGCCCGTTCTGAAAAGCGCCCGCCGCACCAGGCCTTCGGCGAGCTTTTCGCGCAGGTCAGCGCCGGCCGCCGCAAGGAGACGGACTTTAAGGCCCTCGAAAAAGAATACGGGGACATAGACAGCGCCTACTTCCGCGGGACCTCCGGCGGCTCCGAGGACCGGCTGATACTGGAGCGCGCCCACAAACTGGCGCACCCGGACGAGGACAAACTCAGGGCCGCGGGCCGCAAGAACAAGGTTTCCGCCGAAGACAAGGCCGAGGCCAAAGAATTCAAGAAAAAGATGAAGGAACTGAAGGCGCAAGGGGATATCGCCGGGATGATGGCGCTGGCCCAGGGCAACAAAAAGTTCCAGTCGGCGCCCGCCGGCATGGCCGACGCCGCCAGGATGGCGGGAGAAGACCGCAACCGCGACACCTGGGAGCTCTGGGTGAAATGCCTTAAGGAGACAAAGGCCGCCGCCTACCGCGTGCGGCTGGAGTATGCCACGGACGCGCTCAAGGACTGAGCGGCTCCGGAAAGCGCAGGACCGCCGGGCTTGCCCGGCGGTTTTGTTTTTGGCCGGGGCTAGAGGGTGTTCTGCCAGGGGCCCGCGTTGGTGACGTTTTTGAACCCGAGGGCCTTCAGCATGCCCACGGCCACGCCGCTGCGGGCGCCGGAAGCGCAGCAGAGAATGACCGGCTTGTCCTTATCCAGCTTCTTCGCCCGAGCGGGCAATTCATCCAGCGGGATATTCAGGCTGCCCGGCCGGTTGCAGGCGGCGAACTCGGCCGGGGTGCGGACGTCCACAAAGACGGCCCCCTCCGCGGCCAGCCCCGGCAGTTTTTTCCTGGCGGCCTTGAAACGGAAATAACGGAACAGCAGGAAGGCGGCCGCGCCCGCCGGCAGCAGGTAAGGCTGAATTGTCTCGAAGTTCATGTTCTAAGGTCCTTTTGAGGCTGCTTTTGCCTCTTCCAGTTAGACGCGCCTGGCCCCCTGAAAGTTTCACCCCCGGCCGGTTTGGTAGAATTTCCATGTAGGCCCTTATGATCAAAAGAACGGAATCGCCGCAGGCCGCCGCGCCCGCCCACCGGGAGGAATGCTACGCCTGCCGGCGGGCTAAGAAGAACTGCCTGTGCGGCGGGGCGAAGCCCTTCGCCACCAGGACGCGCTTTGTGATCCTCATGCACACCAAAGAGGCGCACAAACAGAGAACCGGCACGGCCCGGCTCACGAGGATGTGCCTGGCTAACTCCGAACTCATAGTGGGCACCGATTTTACCGCCCATGAACGCGTGAACGCCCTGATCCAGGACCCGGCTTACAGCCCGTTCGTGCTGTACCCCGGGCCCCGTGCCGTGAACTTCGGCGGCCTGGCCGAAGGTTTGCGGCGGGAGGGGAAGATACCGCTGGTCTTCGTGATAGACGGCACCTGGCGCGGCGCCCAACGGGTGTTGCGGAAAAGCCGCAACGTCAGCGCCCTGCCGCGGCTTTCCTTTTCAGGCAGTTATACCTCGCAGTTCAAGATCAAGAAGCAGCCGCAGCCGCATTGCGTCTCCACCATAGAGGCCGTCTATTACCTGTGCAAGGAAGCCCAGGCCGCCGGCTACGAAAGCCTCGCCGGGCAGGAGGAGAACCTGATGGCCATATTCAGGGAACTGGTGGACACCCAGCTGGGTTACCAGCGCGGTAAAAGACGGCGGCGGGAAGAGAACGCGCCGGCGCCGGGGGAATAGGGCCGGGCAACAGGAGCAAACCGTTAACTGTGAGGAGACGCGCCGGGTGAAAGCCCGGCGTTCTTATTTTGTGATTTGAAGAGGAATTGAGGGGGATTTGCGGATTTTCGGAACCGCCGTTCAATAGACTATTCCTGCGGTACCGCTCGCTTCTGGAGGGATCATGAAAACCACACTTTACTGTTTCGCGGTAGTTGCGCTGCTGGCCGCGCCGGTGGCGGCCGGCGACTGCGGCTGCGCCGCCGAGGCGCAGGTTCTGACGGACGCGCTGGAGGCCAAGGTGCAGGCGAAGGTGCTGGACCCCCTGTTAGGCCGCGGCGCGGCCTACGCCCTGCTGGAGCTGAAGGCGCAGGTGGACAGCAGCCGCGAAGAGCACGGCCGATACGGTACGGGCGAGGCCCATACCCTGCTGCCAGTGGAAAGCCCCGCCAAGGGCGGGAGTAAGACACAGAATCAGAAAGCCGTGCAGAGCAAGAACAGTTCCGAAGAAAAGACCGTGCTGAAGCTCGCGCCGGCGGCCATGAAACTGCGCGTGCTCCACGACTCCGCCCTGGCGCCGGAGAAGCTCAAGGCGGCGCGGGAAGCGCTGCTGGCGCTGTTCCCCGGCGTCTTAAAGCCGGAGGACATCGCCTTCGTCCCGGCCGAATTCGCCAAGCCGGTGCCGTAGCGCGCGGCTTCCTTTTCCCGCTCGGGCGCCGCGGGCATATTTGGTATATTTAGGTTATGGACGCCCTTGTTAAACTGCTGCTGCTGCTGGCCGCCGCGCTGCTGCTTTATTTTTGCGTGCTCTACCTGTTCAGGAACGGACCGCGGCTGGGGGGGACAGGCGCGCCCCCGGACGACGAAGCGGGCGCCAAACTACTGGCCCGGAAAAAACTCAAGGTGCGGCTGGCCTTCGGCTACGCCGCGCTGGCGCTGCTGGCGCACCGCGCCGCCGTCACCTATATGCTGTTGTCCATGAACTTCGGCAACAGGGATGAGCAGGCCTTTTTCGGGATGTCCTGGTGGTTCCTGGACCCGCTGGCCGGCTTCCCTATCATCATAGGCACCATGCCTTTCGTGAAAGATATGCCCCTGCAGCGGTTCATTCACGGTTATTACGTGCCGCTCGCCGTCATACTTTATGGCGCCGTTATTTACGGGCTGTGGAGGCTGAGCCGCCACGCCTTTGCCGCGCCCGCCGCGCGGGCCGGAGCCGGACGGAGGGAAAATGCCTGAACAGAAGATGACGGCCGCGCTGGTGACGGCTGAGCAGAGGGGCTTTTACTCCGTAAGGGTCGACGGCAGGGAGATCCCCGCGGTTACGGCCGGGCGGTTGGCCGGGGAGGCCGTGTCGCGGCTGGACCTGCCGGTGGTGGGCGACGAGGCCGAGGTGTCGCTGCATGACAACGGGGAGAAGGCCGTGATCCACGGCCTGCTGCCGCGGCGCTCCCTGCTGCTGCGCAAGGGGCCGGGCGACGCCGGCGGCGCGCAGCCGCTGGCGGCCAATATAGACAAGGTTTTTATAGTGATGGGGCTGGACGGCAACTACAACATAGCCCGCCTGGAGCGCCTGCTGACCGCCGCCTGGGACAGCGGGGCCCTGCCGGTGGTGGCGCTCACCAAGAAGGACCTGTGCCCGCCGGAGGAACTGGCCGCGCGGCTAGACGCCGTGACGCTGGCCGCGCCGGGCGCGCGGGTGCTGTGCCTGTCTTCGCTGTCCGGCGAGGGAGTGGCGGAGGTGGAGGCGGAGCTGGCCGGCGGGGTGCGCTGCTGTTTCCTGGGGTCCTCGGGCGCGGGCAAGAGCACGCTGCTCAACCGCCTGGCCGGGCGCGCAGCGGCCCAGACCGGCGAGGTGCGCGAGAACGACGCCCGCGGCCGGCATACCACCACGGCGCGCCAGCTTTACTTCCTGCCCTGCGGTGGGCAGGTGATAGACACGCCGGGCGTCAGGGAGTTCGGCGTGGCTTACGCGGGCGACGGGCTGGAGACTTCTTTCGCGGATATAAGCGCGCTGGCCGCGGAGTGCCGGTTCAAGGACTGCTCGCATTCCGGGGAACCGGGCTGCGCGGTGGCCGCCGCCGTGGAGACCGGCGCGCTGCTCCCGCAGCGGCTGAAAAGCTATCACAAGCTGCGCCGCGAGACCGAGCGGCACGAGCTGGATACCGACCTGAAGAAGCGCATAGAGGCCAAGCGGAAACAGAAGAACTTCGGCCGGATGGTGCGCGACATAGGCGAGGACAAGCGCCGCCTGCGCGGCGGCTGAAGGCCGGACCGGCCGCTCTGAAAGCGGCGGCGTGTTTTGGTATTATGTGTGGAGGGGGATATACTAATGAACGGAGCGGCGCCGGTGCTTGTCGTAGACGACGACAAGGACATTCGTGAATTGATCTGTTCTTCCCTGGCAGGGGAAGGTTATAAGACCGCCTTTGCCGGCAACGGCAAGGAGGCGCTGGCCTATCTCAGGAGTTCAGCTCCGCGGCCGGGACTTATACTGCTTGACCTGATGATGCCGGAAATGTCGGGCTGGGAATTCCGTAAGCTGCAGCAGGAGGATTCCGCCATCTCCGACATCCCGGTGGCGATAATTACCGGGGTGCCCGGAGTGGAGGGGAAGGCCGCTTCCATAGGCGTGGTGGACGTGCTCTACAAGCCGTCGCGCGTGGAGGCGCTCTCCGCGCTGGTCTCGCGTTTATGTAAGTAAGCCGCAGGGCGCGGGGCGCGTTCCGCCGCCGGGTTTTCCCGGCGGTTTTTTTATTTGACGGGGATTTGATTATTTTTTGGGGTTGCTTTGACGCCGGGCTGTTAAACTATCCTCGTACAAGCTGAACGGAGGCGTTATGATAAAACAACTTCTGGTGGTCATCCTTATAACGGAATCCCTGTACCTCAGCGAAGGCCTGCAGGGGCTGCTGCCTTTCCTGAACGCGGAGGCGGTGGTGCTGGTGTTCGGCGGGACCTTCCTGCTGAGCTGGGCCGTTTACCCGTTCAGGGAGCTGGTGCGGCCTTCGGGGCCGGCCGCGCTGCAGTTCGCCGCGCGCTGCGCCGTAGGCATGGGCGTGCTGACCACGGCGCTGTCGCTGATGCTGGTGCTCTGGTTCCCCGCCGGGGACGTGCCGGATTTTTACAGGCGGCTGGCGCTCTCACTGGGCGGGATATTCTACGGCTTCCTGCTGGCCAAGGTGATCCTGAACCCCATGGCCGCGCGCATAAGCAAGGCACAGTAGGCCCGCGGCCGGGTTTTCAGGGCTTACCTAAAAGCCCAGCCGCCGGTGGGCCCTTTTGCCCTTACGGGCGGCCTCGTTTTTCTGCATAATATTATCATGAAAAAATTAAAGCTCCCTCTGCTTATCTCCGCGCTGCTGCTCTCCGGCCTTGGCCCGCTCTTCGCCGCCTCCAAAACCCCGGCCTATGATTTTCTTTCCGGCCTGGCCTATGTGCCGGCCGGCGAGGTCCGGCTCTCCACCCCCACGGCGGCCGGCGAAGACGCGGAAAAATACGACAAGCCGCGCTGTAAACCCAGCGACGCCATCCTGCCCGGCAAGAGCTTCGAGCCCAGGGTGAGCGACGAGCGGCGCGTGCGCGCCATAAACGATCTTCTGGCGAAAATAGCCGTCTGCAAGCCCATGCCTTACGATAACGACGGCAACGTGCACAGCAAGCCCCACGCGGGCCTGCCCGCCAAGCCGGCCGGTTATTACCTGGAGTACACCCTCATAGTTCCCGGCCGGGATACCGGCGAAGGCCCCGAGCCGGTGCAGATAGGCGGCGTCACCTATATGACCGGCGCCGTGCTGAGCCCCCGCGGGCCCGAGCGCCTGATGGTAGGCGGCGGCCGCGAGGTGTATTACACCCCCGACCATTACACCACCTTCGTTTACCTGGACATCGTGCGCTAGGCCCATGACCAGGCAGGACGAGCAGGCGGCGCAGGACTTCCCGCGGATGCAGATCCTCGGCGTGCTGGAGTCCTGCTTCAAGGAAAAATTCGGTACGCCGCGCCAGCCGCACCTGGTGCCCGGCTCTACGGCCAGGCTGCGCGTCCACCCTCGTTACAGCCCGGGGCATTCGCTGGCCGGCCTGAACAAATTCAGCCATGTCTGGCTGCTCTCCTGGTTCCACCTCAATACCAACAAGACCTTCCACCCCAAGATCCACCCGCCGCGCATGAAAGGCGGCAAGATAGGGGTGTTCGCTTCGCGCTCGCCGCACCGGCCCAACCCCATAGGGCTGTCGCTGGCCCGGCTGGAGAAAGTGGAAGGTGACACGCTTTACCTTTCCGGGATAGACCTCATAGACGGCACGCCCATCCTGGACGTGAAGCCCTACCTGCCTTTCAGCGACTCCGCGCCGGCCCCGCAGGCCGGCTGGGTGCCGGACCACGCTTTTCCGGAACTGGAGGTGGAGGTGTCGGCGCGCGCGGCCAAAGACCTGGAGCGCTGCGCCGGGGCGGCAAACCTGCGCGCGCTGATAATAGACGTGCTCGGGCATGACCCGCGCAACAGGCGCGATGCCACCCAGATGAAAGAGGGGGCGGACCTGGAATTCTTCATCTGCGACAGGGAAGTCCATTTCAGCGTGACCGGCAATAAGGCGACGGTGACCAGGGTGGAAGCGGCAGGCAAGTTCGAAAAGAAATTCCGCCGGAAAAAGCCGGCGGCAACAAGCCGCTGAAGGTGCTAAGCAGTGGGATAAAAGAACCGCCGGGATAGCCCGGCGGTCCTGTTTTTAACGGAGAGCCGCTCTTACGGCGGCGGCCGCGGCGCGCAGCAGCGCGTCCAGCGGCAGCGATGGCGGCACGGCCTTGCCGGGGTTTTCCTGCAGGGCCAGTTCCGTGGTGAGCGGCAGGTGGACGAAGGCGAACCTGGTAGGCAGGCCGCCGGCGGCGATGGCGTGCAGGGCCTCGTACATGAGGTGGTTGCAGACGTACGCGCCGGCGTAGTTGCTGACGTAGGCCGGCACCTTCGCCCGCCGCACGGCGGCGGCCAGCCGCAGCGGGTCCGCGCCGGTGAAATAGGCGGCCGGCCCTTCCGGGCGTATCTTTTTGCCGCGGGGCATGCGGCCGGCGTTGTCCTTTATGGGATAGTCCTGGATGTTGAGGGCGAAACGCTCTATCCTGACGGCGGCTTCCCCGGCGGCCAGGCCGAAGGAGACCATGACGTCCGGCCGGAGCCGCGCGAGCAGGGCCGGGACCAGGCGGGCGGCGGCGCCGCCGGTGACGGGGACTTTCTGCTTGTGCACCTGCCAGCCGCGGAAGGCGGAGGGCTTCAAGCGCGTCATTACTTCCAGGGCGGGGTTGGCCCCGCGCCCGGCGAAAGGTTCGAAAGCGGTCAGCAGCAGTTTCTTCATACCGGTTATTATATTCTATCCGCCGGGTCAAAACGAAAACCGCCGGGAGGGCCCGGCGGTTCTCTTTGCCCGGAGGGGCGCTTACCAGGAGTAGCCGTTGAGCAGCGTCCCGAACGACGGGGCCAGCTCTTCGGTGACTTCGAAGGGCCTGGCGGCGGGCGGCAGCAGTTCCGCGGCGTTGGCAGGCTTGTACCAGCAGAGCGGGCGGTAGCCTCCGGGGAAACCGGCGGAGCGGGTGCAGGTGCCGACCGCAGGGTCCTTTTCGCTGAGGGCGGCCCCTACCGGCTGGGTGCACAGAGAGCCGGCGAGGTAGGTGTCCATGCGGCACTGCGTGGGCGGGTGAGTGGCCAGCATGGTGGTCTGGACTTTGGTGTCGGGCGTGTCGAAGCGGGGGGTGACGGTCTCGTTGCGCAGGGCCTTGAAGAGGTAGGCCACGGACTTGCCGGCCATGGCGGCCCTGAAGCAGATGGCCTGGTCCTCGGTGGCGGAGAAGGCGGCCTCGCAGCCCTTCATGGCCACTTCGTCGCCTTCGGAGAGGTGGGTGAAGTTCTTGCTCGAAGAGTCGGCGAAGACGGTGCGCAGGCACTTGAGGTTGGCGTAGTAGTCGCTCTGGCCTTCGTTGGAGGCCCAGGGGTTCCAGCCGCCGGTCTTGGGCGCGCCGCCCAGGTGGTGGCCGAGCTCGTGGCAGGCGACCAGCGCGAAGCCGTCCATGGTGACGGTCTCGTGGCGGGCCAGGCCGCCGTACATATTGAGGATGTAGGTCTTGCCGCTCTGCTGGGCCGAGGCGTTAACGGTGGCGTCGGTCCACTTGCGGTTGATCTGCAGCACGCCGCCGCGGGCGGCCACTATGGGCTTGTAGATCTTCTCTATGGTGTTGAGCACGGTGTTGAACTGCGCCTCTACTATGCCCTTGGCCATGGGGGAGTCCACGGGGATGGAGAGGTCGTTGGGGGGCAGGAAGCCGTCGCATTTGGAGGCGGCGGCGGGGATCACGGCCGCGCCCAGGAGCAGGGCGGAGGCGGCTGACAGCAGCAGGGTTCTTTTCATCGTTTCGTTCCTTAAGTGTTCGAAGTATGACTTTCGTCAATATTTAAGGTATTATAACCTTAGATAAGCCGCTTTTGCAAAATAAAAAATATCCGCAGAGGTTTTTGGAGAATTTATGCGCTTCATGAAGATGTCCCTGGTTGCCGGCCTGCTGGCCTGCGGTTTCGGCCCGGTTAACGCCGGCTACACGCCGGACTTTAACGGCGGCGTGGACGTGAAAGCGGCCGTGCAGGCGGCCATAGAGGCCGCGGCTTCCGCCGGCGGCCTGCTGCCAGAACCCGGGCGCCCCGAAAGTGCCGGCCGGGTGTGGATAAGCATGGAGCGCGGCGACGTGTCCGCCTTGGACGGGGCCCTGTTCAAGCGCGCCCCGGTGGCGCAGAATAAGCGCCTGGCGGTTTACGAATTCGAGACCGACGAGCTGGACCAGCTGTCGGACGGCATGTACAGGACCTTCGCGCGGGCCCCGGGCTTTTTCGCGCACGATACCCTTGAGGCGGCGCTGGAAGACCTGAAGGCCGCGCCGCAGCCGCCGGCCCGCGCCTACACGCTGGACCAGGCCGCGCGCGTAAAGGAACTGGCCGCCCTGCCCCGGGAAGAGGGCATCTCCGCCGCCATCAGGGCGCTCGCCGCTTTCAAGAACCGCGGTTACCGCTACGCCACCGGCGTGGACGCCTCCAAGTGGCTGCAGAAGGAATGGGCCAGGCTCGCCGAGAACCGGCCTTACGTTTCCGTGGCGCCGTTCAAGCACGCCGCTTTCCCGCAGGAGTCGGTGATCCTCACCGTGCTGGGCTCGGCCGAGCCGGAGAAAGTTGTAGTGTTAGGCGGGCACCTGGACTCGGTGGCCGGCTACGGCGATAATCCCGCCCCGGGCGCAGACGACAACGCCTCGGGCGCCGCCGTGACGCAGGAGATAGCCCGCGCCCTGCTCGAGGGCGGCTACCGCCCGGCCAAGACCATTAAGTTCATAGCTTTTGCCGCCGAGGAAGCCGGCCTGCGCGGCTCGGGCGACATCGCCGCCGCCTTCAAGAAGGACGGAGTGCGGGTGGAAGGCATGCTCAACCTGGACATGACCAACTACAAGGGTTCCGAGCGGGACATCTATTTCGTCTCCGACAACAGCAGCCCCGAACAGAACGCCTTCCTGGGCCGGCTCATAGACGCCTACCTGCCCTATACCTGGGGTACGCTGAAGTGCGGCTACGGCTGCTCCGACCACGCCTCGTGGACCAAGAACGGCTACCCGGCGTCCTACTCGTTCGAATCCACCTTCGAACAGCATAATCCTTTCATCCACAAGGCCACGGACACGCTCGACAAGTGCGGCGGCAACGCCGCGCACGCGCTCAAGTTCGCGCGCCTGGGCGTGGCCTACGCGGTGGAGCTGGCGAAGTAAAACGGCGGTTTTCTTTTGTAGAATTACGGGGTAGGGCGAGAGGTAAGTTGAGAGTATTCCGGGGGAAAGCAAGATGCCTGCCATACTGATGATAGACGACGACGCCGATTTCAGCGCGCTCGTTTCAGCGCAGTTCACCAAACTCGGCTACACGGTGGGTCTGGCCGCCAACGGCAAAGAAGGCCTGGCCAAGGCCGCGGCCTTCAAGCCGGACGTCATTTTCCTCGACATCATGATGCCGGAGATGAACGGCGTTGAGGTCCTGAGGGAACTCCAGGCGGGGGACGAGACCTCGGATGTGCCGGTAATAGTCATGAGCGGCAAGTATTTCGACCAGGGCATGCTGGACCTGTTCAGGCAGGAGCGGAACTTCCGCGAATTCCTTCCCAAGCCGGTCAGCCTGTCCCAGCTGGAACTGAAGGTGTCCGCTTTGTTGAAAAAATAGGCGCCTGCCGCGCCGCCGCGAAACCGCCGGGACCTCCCGGCGGTTATTTTTTTGGGGGGAATAAAAAACCGCCGCCCTTTTCAGAGCGGCGGTTCAAGACCGTTAAAGGATCTTAATTACCAGCGGTTGCCGCCGCCGTAACCGCCGCGGCCGCCGCCGCGATCACCACCACGGCCGCCGCCGCCGGAGCTGCGGGCTTCCATGGGGCGGGCTTCGTTGATGGTCAGCTTGCGGCCGCCGAAGTCGGTGCCGTTAAGCTTTTCCATCGCCGTCGCGGCTTCCGCGTCGTTCGGCATCTCGATGAAGCCGAAACCGCGGGACTGGCCGGACTCCCGGTCGGTGATCAGCTTGGCGCTGGTAACCTGACCGTAGGTGGCGAACAGGGCGTTCATTTCCTGCTCGGTGGTGCTGAAGGGCAGACCGCCCACGTATATTCTCTTGCTCATTGTGTTATTCTCCTAGCAACTGTATTTACCTGACTCATCTTCTTCGCTCTATCTTTTCCTTAAGTGTTGCTCGGTAGAATAGGCTTCAAAAAGAGTTCTGGTTTAACTGCACCTATAGTATGACATTAATCCGGAAATATAGATATAGGCCATATGGCCCAATCTTCGCAGGTCCCCCCTTGGGGGTCTTTCTTCCTGAACCCTTCCGCTTTTTGTAGAATTGGGAAATAAGAGCAGCGGAGGGAAAAATGAACAGGAAACTTCTTATAGCTTTCGCGGTACTGGCCGGACTGGCCGTGGGCGCCGGCGCGGCCACCATGCGGGTGAACGGCAAGCCGGCCCAGATGATGTGGGAGGCTCTCAACCTCATGGCCAAGTTCGAGGACCTGCCGCTGCACCAGGTGGACGGCGCCGCCGACACCCTGGAGGTCAGCCGCCTGGCCTGCGCCTCCGAAATGTACGACGCCTGCTCCTTCTACGTGAAGGTGAACGGCGCGGAGAAAATGATAGTGCACACCGACGCGGCCGGCAAGATCATAGACGCCCTTTACGAGAACGGCATTTACCCCAGCGAGGACGATCCCAGCCTGTCGCAGTACGCCTCCTCCGTGGTCTGTACCAAGACCAACGGCGTTTACGACTGCGTGATCAAAGAATAAGGCGCCCGGAGGCCGGGCCTTTGCGGCAGGAGAGACCATGCGATACTGGACTTACATAAGCGGCGAGGTAAAAGGGCCTTTCGAGGCCGGGGCGCTCCGGCAGCAGCCCGGTTTCGAGCTGGCCTCCCTGGTCTGTCCCGAAAACCCCGACGGCAGCGCCGCTTCCGACTGGAAAGAAGCCTCCGGCTATCCCGATATCAAAGCCGCCCTCTCCGCGCCGGTCCTGCCTCCGCCGCCCAGGAAGCCGGTAGTGGAATCGCCGCTGGCCATGACCATGCGCGGCACGCTGATCTCCGACCCGGTGGTGGACGGCAAGGTGATAGAGTCGCCCGCCCCCGCGCTGGCGCCGCTGCAGGCGCCTCCGCCGCCCGTGCCCGCGGCGGAGCCGGTGACCTTCGTTCAGCAGCTGGAACGCATGAACGCCAACCTTTCCGCCCTGGCCGTGGGGCAGGCCCAGTTGATGGAAAAACTGGGCCGCATGGAGAAAACGGTGACGGCCATGAAAACCATGTTGTTCCCGGAGCAGCCCAAGTAGCGCGCCGGCCGCCGAGGTTTGAGCGCATTTTGAGGCCCCAAGGGCCGCCGTAAAAGGTAAGATATCAATAGATTTCTTTAGGCAACAGGAGAAAGCGTGACTACAGACCAAAAGCCGCCTTCAAACACTCCCGACCCCGCCCTGATCTCCGGCGGCATGGGCGTGCGTATTTCCTGGTGGGTCATGTCCAGGATAGTGTCCATGATGGGCGGCCTGGGCGTGGTGTCCGGGACCGGCCTGGAGATAGTTTACCCGCGCCTGCTGCAGGACGGGGACCCGGGCGGCAACGTGCGCCGGGCCTTCACTGAACTCGCCCGCCGCCAGCCGGCCCTCTCGGCCGACATCTGGGAGATCTTCAACAGCTACTATATAGAAGGCGGCCGGGCCCCCGGCACGCCCTACAAGTCCGTGCCTCCCTGCCGCCTGACGCGGGTGGAGAACTTCAAGCCCGGCCCCGACTCCTTCTGGGAACTGCCCAAAGAGATGCAGGTGCTGGTGATGGCCGCCAATTTCGCCGAGGTGTGGCTGGCCAAAGAGGGGCATGACAAGCCCGTGGGGATAAATTTCCTTCGCAAGGTGGAGCGGCCGCTGCCCTGGGCGCTCTACGGCGCCATGCTCGCCGGCGCGGCCTACGTGCTGGTGGGCGCCGGCAGCCCCGACGAGCTGCCCTCCATGATAGAGAAGCTTTCCCGGCATGAGCCCACGGAGATGTCCTTCAAGGTGTACGGCACCCGGTCCGATTCCGGGTCCTTCTACGCCACCGTGCGGCCCGAGGAGCTGAAGATCTCCGGCGAGGCTCTGCCGGTCCCCAAGTTCCTCGCCATCGTTTCATCCTTCGGCCTCGCCCAGGCGCTGGCCGCCGATCCCGCCACCAGGCCTTACGGCTTCGTGGTGGAAGGTTCCGAGGCGGGCGGCCACAGCGTGGCCCCGTCCAAGATGAGGTTCGCCCCCGACGGTAAGCCGCTGCTGGTCTATACCGAGCAGGATAAGGCCGACATAGGCGCCATAGCGAAACTCGGCCTGCCGTTCTGGCTGGCCGGCTCCTATTCCGGCCGCGGCAGCCTGGCGGCCGCCAGGGCCGCCGGCGCCTCCGGCATACAGTTCGGCACGCTGGCCGCCCTTTCCGGCCAGTCGGGCATGACCCCCGAGCTGCGCTCGAAGGTCGTAAAAATGCTGGCCGCCGGCGAACTCAGGGTGGAGAACACCATGGTCTCGCCCACCGGTTTCCCGTTCAAGGTGGCCCAGGTGCCCGGCACCATTTCCGAAGAGGCCGTTTTCCAGGCCAGGCCGCGCCGCTGCGACATAGGCCTGCTGCAGGTCAACTATCTCACTCCAGATGGCAAGCTTGGCTACCGCTGTCCCGCCGAGCCGGTGGACCGGTTCGTGGCCAAGGGCGGGCGCGTGCAGAATACCGTCGGCCGCGGCTGCCTGTGCAACGCGCTGCTCTCGGCCGCCGGCTGCCCGCAGGTGTGCCCCGGCGGGTACGTGGAACCTCCTATCGTCACGCTCGGCGAGAACCTGGAGTCCGCCAAAGAACTGCTGGCGCAGCTGCCCCCCGGGCAGGAAACCTATACCATAGGCAAAGCCCTGAACTTGCTGCGCGGCGGGTCCTCCAAAGCCGCCTGACCGGGCGGCGGGCGCGGGTATGAAGGACTATTCCGACCCCAGGATGCATACCGCCGAGCACCTGCTCAACAGGGCCATGGTGCGCCTGTTCGGCTGCGGCCGGGCCTTCAGCTCCCACATAGAGAAGAAAAAATCCAAATGCGATTACAGGTTCTCCCGGCCTTTGACGGCCGAAGAGACCGCGGAACTCGAACGCCTGGTCAACGGCGTGATCGCGGCGAACCTGCCGGTGCGCGAGGCATTTTATTCCCGGGAGGAGGCGGCGGCCCTGGACCTGGCCCGCCTGCCCGAAGGGGCGGCCGGGGACAGTCTGCGCGTGATCCTGATAGGGGATTACGACGCCTGCCCGTGCATAGGGCCGCATGTGGGAGCTACCGGTGAGATAGGCGGGTTCAAGATCGTTTCGAGCAGTTTCGAGGACGGGGTGCTGAGGGTAAGGTTCAAGCTGGCTTAAGAGAGGTTTTTCCGCCGTGACCGCCGGAGTCCCCGGCGGTTTTTTTATTCCTACAGCCCGTCGGGAACGGGCAGGCCGCGGCCGGCGCAGAACGCGCGCATGTCGGCGGGCAGGGGGGAGGAGAAGACGCGGCCCAGGCCGGCGGCCCGCATGTCCACCTCGGAGCAGTGCAGGGCCTGGCGCGGCAGCAGCAGTTTTTCTTCCAGGCCGGGGGTCCAGCCGGTGTCCAGGAAGTCCAGGAACAGGCGCGGGTCGGGGCCGTAGATCTTGTCGCCTACCAGCGGCTTGCCCAGCCACTGGGCGTGCGCCCTGATCTGGTGCTTGCGGCCGGTCTCGGTGAAGACGCGGGCCAGCGTGAAGCCGCCGCCCGAGGCCAGCGGCACGAAATGGGTGACCGCCGCCTGGCCCTTGGGGCGCACGGCGGACTTGGCGGCCACCGGGCTGCTCTCGTCGGGGCCGAGCGGCTGGTTGACCGTCACCGGCTCCGGCATGTCCCCGGTCATCACGGCGATGTAATTCTTGGCTATCTGCCGGGCCGCGGCGGCGGCCTGCAGTTTCCGGGCCATGGCGGGGGTCTTGGCGAACACGGTGAGGCCGCTGGTCTCCCGGTCCAGGCGGAAGACCAGGTGCGAGGAGCCCAGGCCCAGCTGCTCGCGCACGGCGCCGGCGAGGCTCGACCAGGGGCCGGCCTTGGACGGGTGGCAGACCACGCCGCCCGGTTTGTCCACGATGAGGACGTTCTCGTCGTCGTGGAGCGTCCAGCCGGAGAGTTCGGCGGGGGTTATCAGGCGCGCGTAAATGGCGCCTTTTTTAGACGGAGTGACCGAAGGTTCTTTGGCCGTACCCATAGTTGTTCCTCTTAGAAAGCGGCTCACGCACAGCTCCCGCTCATTATATCAACATATGGGCGCTCCGCGTAATTTGATATATTTTTATATCGTGCGGTAAGGGGAGAACCATGATGAAAGCTTATTTTAAAGAATCCTGGCGGCTCATAGGCCGGTCCAAAAAAGAGGCGGTTTTTTTCGCCGCGGCGTCGGTGCTGGCCTCCTTGATATACCCGCAGGTCTGCGCTTTCCTGGGGCTGGAAGGGGCGTACTCCGGCGACGCCGGCATAAAGACGCAGCGGCTGCTGGGCGCGGCCGCTTACCTGCCCGGCCTGATACTGACGGCGTGGTTCTCCGCCGGTCTGGCCGGCCGCCTGGTGATGGACGCCGTGAAAGGCGAGGCCGGGTCCATGGCGCTCTACGGCAACGGCTGGTTCCTGCGCAAGTTCGCCTGGGACCTCTTTTTCATGCTCCTGATGTGGGTGCCTGTATGGTTCCTTTCGGCCGGGCCCAAGCTGGTGATAGGGCTGATCTCCTTGGCCTGGCTGCTGGGCGGCATCTTCCTGGCCGTGCGGTCCTCGCTCTGGATCAATATCAGCGTAACCGAGAACGTCGGGTTGCTGGAAGCCATTAAACGCAGTTTCGGAATGTCCGCCGGGCGGGAATGGACCCTGTTGTTCATGGGCCTTATCCCGGTGGCGGCCGGCCGCATGCTGGGCTGGGCTTTCGGGAAAATGGCGGGTGGCGGGGAAGCCGCCTCTTACTACGCCAACGCGCTGTTCGAGGCTCCCGCCTCGCTGGCGGTGGCCGGCGCTTTCGCCGCGTTTTACGCGGCGCTCGCCGCGGGCCGGGAGAGGGCCGGGCAGCCGGAGTAAACGCCTCCGGCCGCTATTTGCTAGAATAGTTTCATCGGGCGGTAGAAAATAAAATATCCGGGGAAGTTCCCTATAAGGCGGAGGCGCGCGAGCGCCCTCCACGCCCCGTCCGCGGTTTTCGCCAAGGAGAAACGAGATGCCGGCAGAAAAGGAAGTCGTCGAGGAGCAGATAGCCGCGCTGGGCGGGGTCCACAGCTGGTTCACCTGGAAGGAGCGCGCCCACCTGCACAAAGTGCTGGCGGCCGGGGAGAACATCCTGGCCATGACGAGCGGTTTCCTGGAGGGGCGGGCCTGGCTGGTCACCGTTACCGACCGGCGGGTGCTGCTGCTGGACAAGGGGCTGTTCTACGGCGTGAGGCAGATGGAACTGCCGCTGTCGCACATCAGCTCGGTGGCCTACAAGACCGGGCTGGCCTTCGGCATGATACAGCTTTTCGCCGCCGGCGGCGCCCGGCGCATAGAGATGGTGCGCAACCGCGACGTCTCGCGGGTGGCGCACATAATTTCCGGGCTTACCGGCCGGCAGAAAAATCCCGGGAGCCTCTCCACGGCCGATTTCATTTCCCAGCTGGAACGCCTGGCCGAGCTAAAGCGCGGCGGCATGCTGACCGAGGACGAATTCGCCAGCCAAAAGGCGCGGATACTGCAGCCCGTCTGAAGGAAGGACGGCGCCGCCTGAAGCCGCCGGGGCAGCCCGGCGGTTTTATTTTTTGGGGATCAGAACCAGGGGAGCCAGGGCACTTCGCGGGTGATGCAGTGCACGGCCCCGCCGAACTGGATGGCGTCGAAGGCGAAAACTTTCACCACCTTGAAGCCGAGCCCCTCGTAGACGGCGGCCGCGGCGTCGTCGCGGGCCTTGAGCGGCTGGGTGTAGGAGTATTTCCTGTCGTAATAGGTGGGCATGAAGATGGTGTTGTTCACCCGCAGGGAATTGGTGTAGCTGTAGATGCGCACGGCCTCTTCGCCGGGGATGTCGGCGTTGGGCGCGCGCACCACGCGGAACCCCGCCGCGGCGAACTTGGCGGCGGCTTCGTCCATGGCCTTCTTGGCCTTGGCGTTGAGGGAGTCCGAGACCAGCACGGTGTTGTTGCCGAAGTACTTGGCGTAAATATCCAGGTGCCCCGTGCTCTCGCCGGGGATGACGGGCATCCAGATCATTTTGGTGCCGCGCAGGCGGGCGAGGATCTCTTTTTCCAGGGCGGGTTTGGCCCAGTCCTTGTTGTCTTTTATCACCTTCTCGCTCATGAAGATGCGGCCCTGCTCGTCGGCCATGAAGTTGCCGAACTCCAGCTTGACCTTGGACTTTTCCAGCGGCAGGCCAAAACCTTTGGCCAGTTCGGCGGCGAAGGCCTCCGACTGCGGCCGCTCGGCGTAATAGGAGAACTGCACCATCCGGGCCTTGCCGGTTTCGTCCACTACCACCTCGGGCAGGAAGTCGCGGGTCCAGGGCGACTCCATGACGTATTTCCAGGCCACGAAGCGCTTGGAATCGAAATCGGCCTTGAACTTTTCGTAATAGGGATTGTCGCCGGGGAAAACTATGATGGCCTTCACGTCCTTGGGCAGTTTGGCGAGGATGGCCTCGTGCATGGTCATGATGCCCTGGAAGTAATCGGGGGTGGAGAGCACGATGTAGCCGGTGCGGGCGTTCTCCGTCATCGGGCCCAGGGGGCGGGCGGCTTTCAGGGGGCCGGGGACCGCCGGCGTTTCCTGCAGGGAGAGCAGCGCGGGCGAAAGGGAGCTCTCGAAGACCGAAGCCGGGAGGGCCGGGGAGAGGGTGAGCGTTAAAAGCGCCGCGAGCAGGAGTTCTTTAATGGAAGCCATCGGGAATATTCTCTCATAATGCGCCGTTCTCAAATAGAGCCGCACGGGTAAGCGCGGCGGCGTTATTCGGCCCACGCCGCCCTGGGCCCGATGGCCCCGGTTTTTGATAGAATCGCTGGAGAGACCTTTATGGACGAAAAGAATTCCGGAGAAAAAGACGGGAAAGAACGGTCCCAAACCACGCTGCGGGCCGTGGGCCTGCTGCTGGGCGTGGCGGGCGTGATGGCGGGCATGGCCACTTTCAAAGAAGGCAGGCTGACAGGGCAGGGGCTGATGTCGGCCGGCGTGCTGTTGTGGCTGGCCGGGCACGGCTGGCGCAAAGGCTGGCGCTGGTTCCCGGCCGCGCCGCTGCTGGCGGCCCTGGCCGCGCTGGCCTTCACCGCCCACGGCTGCTTCCGGTCCCTGGGCCCGCGCTGAGCGGGGGGGCTGGCGGGACGGCCGAACGTCTGCTAGGATATATATATATGAAAATTTTAAAGACCTTCCTTGCCCTGACGGCGCTGGCCGCGGTTTACGCGGTCCTTTCGCCGCGTTCCGCGTCCATCCCCTCCGACCTGCGCGACGCGCCAGGCCCTTCGGGCGCTTTCGACGAGCTGCCCGGCTCCGCCGGCGCCGCGGGCGCGCCGGAAGCCCTGCCTGAGCGGGCCGAACCCTCGGCCGGCAAATCAATTTACGGCGAGGACGACAGGCTGGAATATTTCGAGGCGCCGGCCGACAGGCGGGCGCTGGCTGATTCGGTGGTGTCCATGTGGAGCTCCCGCTGGGTACGTCCGGAACTGGGCAAGGCCAACCTGTTCGTGGTCGCGCTGAAGTCGGCCGCCGACCTCTGCCCGGGCGAAAGGTTCGCCGAGCAGCCGGCGGGGGCCTTCTGCTCCGGCACGCTGGTGGGCCCGGACCTGGTAATGACGGCGGGCCACTGCATCACCGACGAGGCCAAGTGCGCGGACACCAAGTTCATCTTCGGCTTCGGCCTGAAGAAGGCGGGGGATTACCCCAGCTCGGTGCCGGAGAGCGAGGTTTACGGCTGCAAGCGCATAGTTAAAAGGGCGCTGACCACCAGCACGGTGGGGCTGCTCTATCACAATTTCGTCAACGGCGGGCCAGGCCCGGACTACGCGCTGATCCAGCTGGACCGCAAGGCGCAGAACCATAAGCCGCTGGGCGTCAACCGCGGCGGCGCCGCCGTGGGCACGCCGCTCTTCGTGATCGGCCACCCGGTGGGGCTGCCGGTCAAGGTGGCGGGCAACGCCCACGTGCGCGACACCGCGGCCAAGTATTTCTTCCTCGCCGACCTGGACACCTTCGGCGGCAATTCAGGCAGCGCGGTCTTCAGCGCGCGCGACAACCGGATAGTGGGCATCCTGGTGCGGGGCGGCAGGGATTTCATCCCTTCACCTGCCGGCTGCAACATCCATTACGTGCTGCCCCAGGGCGGCGGCAAAGGCGAGTCCGTGACCAAGATAGAGGCCCTGGAGAAATATATCCCGTAGAAGAGACGCCTTCAGGGGCCTGAACGCCGCCGGGGAAACCCGGCGGCTTTTTTTATGCCGGGCCTTAGGGCCCGGGACCGGCTGGGCCCAAAGGGAAATTTTCTGTTGACTTGCGTCAATTGATTTTTGCACAATTCCCAAAGCGGTAAAAACTAACGAAGAGTTCAAGGAGTAGCGAATGATAAAGATGATTGCCGTCCTGGCCCTGGCGATAGCCCCGGTCGCGGCGAACGCGGCTAACGTAACTTTCGACAGCCATGGCGCGAGCCTGCTGTCCGCGGCGAAGGCGCTCGACGTGCCCGCCCAGGTCTACCCGGCCCCCGAGACCGACAACGGCTACGCGCTGTTCGGCTCCGAGAAGATAGTCGGCGGCGTGGAAGCCGTCAAGGGCGAATTCCCTTTCATAGTGTCCCTGCAGGCCGGTTCCTACGGCCACTTCTGCGGCGGCTCGCTGATAAAGAAGAACTGGGTGCTCACCGCGGCGCATTGCGTCGAGGGCGGCTACCTCAAGGGCGTGAACATCGGCCTGCACCACCAGAGCGACACCGCCGGCGTGGAGAAGTTCACCGTCACCCAGATCGTGAAGCACCCCAAGTGGAACAAGAACACCATGGATTACGACTTCGCGCTCGTTAAGCTCTCCGGCGATTCCAAGTACGAGCCCATAGCGCTCAACGCCAAGGAACTTACCGGCAGTGTGGACTTCGTCACCGCCGGCTGGGGCACCACCAGCGAGGGCGGCAGCGTGTCCAAGATCCTCCTTAAAGTGTCCGTTCCCATGGTCTCCAAGGCGACCTGCGAGAAGGCCTACGACGGCATCACCGACAGCATGCTCTGCGCCGGCTACCCCCAGGGCGGCAAGGATTCCTGCCAGGGCGACAGCGGCGGCCCGCTGATCACCGGCACCGGCGCCAACCGCGTCCTCGCGGGCGTGGTGAGCTGGGGCGAAGGCTGCGCCCAGCCCAACAAGTACGGCGTGTACTCCAAGGTGAGCCTCGGGCTCCCCTGGATCAACGCCACCGCCAAGTAATCCAGGCGGCAAAAAAAGGGCCCGGCTTAACAGCCGGGCCTTTTTTTTATCCCCTCTGGGTTTATCTGGAGCAGGCGCCTGGGTAGAGCACGCCCGTGGCGCGGCCCGGCATATTCTCGTAGAGGCAGAAGTCCTGGTTGCCGGCGGTCTTAACGGCGATGGCGGTCTGCGTGCGTTCCGTGACCTCTGTGAAGAGGCCGAAGCCGGTGATCCCGGCGGAGAAATTGACGCCCACCTTGGGCGCGCGCCAGTTGCGGTAGAAAGTGGCGGTGGCGACCTTTTCGGTCAGGCGGAACTTGCGGGTCTCGCGCTCTTTGAGCTCCGCGGGGTCCAGGTCTATGGTCCCCAGGCGGTATTCCCCGAAGCCTTTCACGGCGAGGTAGAGGTCGCGCCCGCGCAGCGAGAAGGTCTGGATGCGGACGTGCAGGTCTTCCACCCGGCGGCTTTCGCCGGCGTGGTCGAAATAGAGGTTGGTCCCCACGTGGTAAGTCCCTTCGAACTTCGTCAGGAAGCCGGTGAGCTCGGACGAGCCGGCGGCCTGGCCGCCAGGCAGGGCTTTGTCCGCCGCGGCTGGAGCCGCGGGCAGCGCTTCGGCGGGCAGCCGGACGGCCCCTATGGCTTCGAAATTAACATCGGCCAATTCCGCGGCCCTTAACGGCGCCGAAACGGCCAGCAGAATTACAAGTGTCGCTGAAAAATTCATCTATCCTCCTGTCCTATCGTTAAAATTAGACCATTTTGACACTGTTCCACACATGAGCCGAATTGCCTTGTCTTTGAGCGCTTTCCGGCCTATGCCTGGGTAGGCCGTTGGGGCAGGGCGGCAATAAAACAGGCCGTCGCTCCGTTGAGAGGATATGCCTAAATATAAATATGTACTCCTCTTTATCCCGCTGTTCGCCGCCTGCGCCCATGATCCCGCGGTAAAACCGCCGGCCGTCGCGCCCGCGGCCCAGGAGCGGGCGCTCTCCCGCAGGGAGCTTTTGTCGGAAGCTGGCAAGAAGCCGGAGGCCGGGAAGGAGAAAGAGGATGACTTTATAGATGTGGATGACAAGCGCGGCCTGCTGAAAACCTGGCCCATGGCTTTATTTGTGGCCCTGGTCGCGGCCGCTTGCGGGGCCCTCTAAAAGTTGAAGAATAATATAAATATTGATATCATTAAGGCATGAGGGTAAATTTCATTCTTTATGTCGCAGATCAGGCGAAAAGCCGTGATTTTTACGCGGCCGTCCTTGGACTGGCGCCGCGCCTGGACGTGCCCGGCATGACCGAATTCGAACTGGCGCCCGGCTGCGTGCTGGGCCTGATGCCTGAAAAAGGCATAAAACGCCTGCTGCCGGCCATGCCGGACCCGGTTGCCGGGGCCGGGATCCCCAGGGCGGAGGTTTACCTGACCGTGCCCGAGCCGGGCGCGAGCCATGCCAGGGCGCTGGCCGCGGGGGCCAGGGAATTGAGCCCTCTGGAGCCCAGGGGGTGGGGGGATAAGGCGGCTTACAGCCTGGACCCGGACGGCCACGTGCTGGCCTTCGCGGCCCCCCTCTAGAAAACGCTTTACATAAAAAGGCCCTTTTGTTATAATAATCCTGTAGTTAATCGCGGCAACGCCGCGGTTTCTTTGAAAAAGCAGTTTTTATTACGCTGTCGCGTTCGAAAGAATACGGACAGCGGCCCTATAGATGAAGCGGCCTTGATTCCCTTCACCTGCGGGCTTAATCATAGAAACTAAAAATATAGAAGTACCAGAACCGGAGCTGAAAAAGTTCCGGCGCGGTTTGTTCGTCTGTTTTCCGACCGCGGAGGCCCCGGCGTCACAGCCGGGCGTTTCCACGTCGGAGACGGCGTCTTAAGGAGCGGACTGACATGACAGAAGAAAACAAAGAGAACAAAGCCCCCGAGGCCAAGCCGGAAGCGCAGCAGCTTCCCGTGGTCCATAAATTTCTGATCGGCCAGAAGATGGGCATGACCCAGATCTTCGACGCCGCCGGCAACCTCCACGCCGCTACGGTCGTGAAGGCCGGCCCCTGCCGCGTGGCTTATACCCGCACCAAGGAAAAGGACGGCTACCAGGCCGTCTGCCTCGGTTTCGGCCACAAGAAAGAGCACCGCGCCAACGCCGCCGAGAAGGGTCTCGCCAAGAAACTTTCCTCCGCCCCGCTGCGCCACCTCCGCGAGTTCCGCGTGAACGACCTGAAGGGCGCGGCCGAAGGCCAGACCGCCAGCGTCGAACGCTTCACCGCGGGCGAATGGGTGGACCTGCAGGGCGTCACCAAGGGCCACGGCTTCGCCGGCGGCATGAAACGCCACAACTTCAAGGGCGGTCCCGCCTCCCACGGCGCCTCCGACCGCGAGCGCGCTCCCGGTTCGCTGGGTTCCCGCCGCTCCCTGGGCCGCGTGCTTCCCGGCCAGCGCATGGCCGGCCACTGGGGCGTTGAGACCTGCTCCGTGCAGAAGGTGAAGGTCCTCAAGATCATCCCCGAAGAGAACCTGATACTGGTGAACAGCGGCATTCCCGGCGCCACCGGCAGCATGGTGTACATCACCCTTACCAACAAGAAGACCCCGAAACCGCCGGCGCCCCCTTCAGGCAAGAAGGCGAAGAAGGACGTGGTCAAAGCCGCCGGCAAGCCCGCGGCCAAGAAGTAAAGGCCCGAGAGAGGATAAACCATGGAAACCAAACTCTTAGATCTGAAAGGCAAGGAAGTAGGCAAGTTCGACCTGCCGGAGCTGTTCTCCGTTAAGCCCGACCCCCACTTCATACACGAGGTGATGAAGCATTACCTCGCCAACAAGCACCGCGGCACCGCCTGCACCAAGACCCGCTCCGAAGTGTCCGGCGGCGGCAAGAAGCCCTGGAAGCAGAAGGGCACCGGCCGCGCCCGCCACGGTTCCACCCGCTCGCCGATCTGGCGCAAGGGCGGCGTGGTGTTCGGCCCCAAGCCGCGCTCCTTCCGCCAGTACCTGCCGCAGCAGAAGCTCCGCCAGGCCCTGGTAGAGGCCCTCTCCGCCCGCGCCGCCGACGGCGCCGTGCTGGTGATGGAGAACCTCGCCCTCGCGGCCCCCAAGACCAGCTCCCTCAACGACCTGCGCAAAGGTCTTAACGCCAAGAGCGTCCTCTTCGTCACCGACAAGATGGACAAGAACTTCAAGGCCGCGTCCAAGAACATCGCCGATTTCGGCTGGTGCCTGGCGCAGAACCTGAACGCCTACGAGGCGATGCGCAACACCAAGCTCGTTTTCACCGCCGCCGGCCTGAAAGCCCTGGCCGCCAGCGTCAAGGAGGTCAAATGAACTTCGCAGAAGTCCTCATAGCCCCGATACTCAGCGAGAAAAGCGTCATAACGAAGGACGAGCAGAACCGCTACACCTTCCGCGTGAACCCCAAATCCAACAAGACCGAGATCAAGAAGGCCATAGAGACCCTCTTCAAGGTCAAAGTTACGGCGGTCCGCACCGCCAACCTCCCGGGCAAGCTGCACCGGGTCGGCCGCCACGAAGGCTACCGCTCCGACTGGAAGAAAGCGGTGGTAACCGTGAAGGCCGGGCAGAAGATAGACATGACCGACCTGCCGAAATAAGGCGAGAGAACAGGAAAGAAAGATATGCCCATCAAATCATACAGACCCTACACCCCCTCGAGGCGCACCCTCCAGATCGCCGACTTCTCGGAGATCACCAAGACGGAGCCCGAGAAGCAGCTCACCCGCGGCATGCGCAAGAACGGCGGCCGCAATAACACCGGCATGGTCATGGTCCGCCACCACGGCGGCGGCCACCGCCGGCGCTACCGCGCCATAGACTTCAAGCGCGAGAAATACGGCGTGCCCGCCAAGGTTTCCGCCATAGAGTACGATCCCAACCGCAACGCCCGCATCGCCCTCCTCGTTTACGCGGACGGCGACAAGCGCTACATCCCGGCCCCCCTCGGGCTCGGCGTGGGCGCGTCCGTGATGAGCGGCCCCAAGGCGGAGATCCGCCTGGGCAACGCCCTCCCCATGGCCAATATCCCCGACGGTACCTTCATCCACGCCATAGAGATGATCCCCGGTAAAGGCGCGCAGTTCGTCCGCGCGGCCGGCACCCAGGCGCAGCTGATGGCGAAAGAGGGCGACTACGCCCTCGTCAAGATGCCGTCCGGCGAGATCCGCAAAGTGCTCAAGAACTGCATGGCCACCATCGGCCAGGTGGGCAACATCGAGCACAACACCATCACCCTCGGCAAAGCCGGCCGCCAGCGCCACATCGGCGTGAAGCCGACCGTGCGCGGCGCCGCGATGAACGCCGTGGACCACCCGCTCGGCGGCGGCCGCGGCCACTCCAAGGGCAATAACGTGCCCCGCTCGCCGTGGAACCAGCCTTCCAAGGGCTTCAAGACCAGGACCAAATCCAAGATCTGGGGCTGGATGATAGTGCAGGACCGGCGCAAGTCGCAGGTCAGCGCGTAACGGAGGAATATAAATGAGCAGATCGTCTAAAAAAGGACCTTTCGTAGACCAGAAGCTGCTGGCCAAAGTACAGGCCGCCGCGCAGAGCGGCGCCAAAGTCCAGATCAAGACCTGGGCCCGCGCCTGCACGATAACCCCCGAGTTCGTCGGGCAGACCCTGATGGTGCACAACGGCCGCAAGTTCCTGCCGGTGTACGTCACGGAGCGCATGGTAGGCCACAAGCTGGGCGAATTCTCGTTCCCGCGCCTCTTCAAGGGCCACGGCCAGTCGCATACCAAGGAAGCGACGGACCTCACCTAACGGTGCTATTTAAGGGAGAAAATCATGGAAGCTAAATGCCATCTCAGATATCAGCGCTACGGCCGCCGCAAGGTAGCCCAGCTGCTCGACGCGGTCCGGGGCAAGTCCCTCTTCGAGGCCCAGTACATACTGGCCGCGCAGCCCCGCATCGCCACCGACATCGTCGGTAAGGCCATCAAGTCCGCGGGCGCCAACCTGAGCGTGAAGCTCGGCAAGAAACTGGATCTCAAGCAGATCTGGGTCACCGAGTGCTTCGCCGACCAGGGCCCGATGAAGTTCCTTCGCCGCGTGCAGCCCGGCCCCCAGGGCCGCGCGATGCCGTTCAAGCGCAAGATGTGCCACATCCACGTGGCCGTGTCGGATACCAAGGAGCGGAAATAATATGGGTCAGAAAATACATCCTAAGGGCTTACGCCTCGGCTACATCCAGGACTGGCAGTCCCGCTGGTTCTCCCCCAAGAAGATGCCCGAGCTCATCCGCGAAGATTTCGAGATCAGGCACATGGTGACCGAGCGGTTCGCCATGGCGTCCGTCAGCTGGGTGGACATCGAGCGCGCCGGCGCCTACCTCAAGGTGACCATCCACACCGCCCGCCCCGGCGTCGTCATAGGCCGCAAGGGCGCGGACATAGAGAACCTCAAGAAGGACGTCGAGCGCCTCACGAAGCGCAAGGTGTTCATCAACGTTTCCGAGATCAAGATCCCCGAGCTCGACCCGCGCCTCGTCGGCCAGTCGGTGGCGCAGCAGCTCGAGAAGCGCATCTCCTTCAAGCGCGCCATCAAGCGCGCCATGGAGCGCACCATGGGCTCCGGCGCCCTGGGCATCAAGGTCATGGCCTCCGGCCGCCTCGGCGGCGCCGAGATCGCCCGCCGCGAGTGGTTCCGCAAAGGCCGCGTGCCGCTGCAGACCATCTCCGCCGACATCGATTACGGTCTCACCGAGGCGCACACCTCGATGGGCAAGATCGGCATAAAGGTGTGGATCTTCAAGAAGCTCTTCTTCGCGAAGACCCCCCGCGAGCTGCGCGAGCAGCTGCAGAAAATGGAAGCCGAGAACCCGAGCGAAATACCGGTGATGGACGAGTCCGGCGCCGCCCGCCGGGAAGCCAACCCGAGCGCTTAAGCCTTCTTTTAAGGAGCTATAACTATGTTGATGCCCAAGAGAGTAAAATACCGCAAGACGCATTCCGCGCCCCGCATTAAGGGCGTCGCGAAGCGCGGCTTCTCGCTGTCCTTCGGCGAGTACGGCCTGAAGGCCCTCGAGCCCCGCTGGATCACCGCCCGCCAGATAGAGGCCTGCCGCGTGACCATCGTGCGCTACCTGCGCAAGAAAGGCAAGATCTGGGTCCGCATCTTCCCCGACAAGGCCGTGACCAAGCACCCCGCCGAAACCCGCATGGGTAAGGGTAAGGGCGCCCCGGACCACTGGGTAGCCGTCGTGCGGCCCGGCAGGATCCTGTTCGAGGTCGAAGGCCTTGACCTCGTCTCCGCCAAAGAAGCTTTCACCCGCGCCGGCCACAAGCTGCCGATAAAGACCAAGTTCGTGAGCCGCGAGAATTAAGAAGGAGCAGCCGAATATTATGAAAAGCAAAGACAGAGAAACCCTGAGGAACATGGGCGACGCCGAGCTGAAGGCGCAGGTCGCGGACCTGAAGAAACAGCTCTTCCAGATCAAGTTCAAGCGCACTACCGCTCCGGTGGAGAACCCGCTGGGGCTGCGCACCGCCCGCCGCAAGATAGCCATGATCAACACCTGGCTGCGGCAGCGCGAGCTCGCTAAATCCAAGACCGCCGAGGCTAAAAAATGACCGAAAATACCGAAAAGAGAACGAACCGCAAAGTGCTGCGCGGCGTGGTCGTGTCAGACAAGATGACCAAGACCCGCGTGATCAGCGTGGACCACGTCATCAGCCACGCCGTGTACTCCAAGACCCTCCGGCGCAACCGCAAGTTCTACGCCCACGACGAGGCCAATGAATCCAAGGCCGGCGACCTGGTCGAGATCGTCAGCACCCGCCCGCTGTCCGCGCTGAAGCGCTGGCGCGTGAGCCGCATAGTCGAGAAGGCGTCCAGGTAAACCTGGCCTAACGGAGAAAGACCATGATACAGCTTAGAACCATGCTCAACGTCGCCGACAATTCCGGCGCCCGCAAGCTTATGTGTTTCCACGTGATGGGCGGCAGCTACCGCAAATACGCTTTCCTGGGCGACACCATTGTCTGCTCGGTGAAGGACGCCATCCCGCACGGCGCCATCAAGAAGGGCGACGTGGTGAAGGCCGTGGTGGTGCGCGTCGCCAAAGAAGTGCGCCGCCCCGACGGTTCCTACATCCGCTTCGACGATAACGCCGTCTGCGTTATAGACGAGAACGGCGAACCCAAGGGTACCCGCGTGTTCGGCCCCGTGGCCCGTGAACTGCGCGGCAAGAACTTCCTCAAGATAGTCTCGCTCGCGCCGGAAGTAATTTAATAAGGCGGTAAATATGCTGAAACTCAAGAAAAAAGACACTGTCATAGTGCTCGCCGGCAAAGACAAAGGCAAGAAAGGCGAGATCAAGGAAATCATGCCCAACGACCGCAAGGTCGTGGTGATGGGCATCAACATAGTCTCCAAGCACAAGAAGACCACCAAGGAAAAGCCCGGCGGTATCCACAAAGTGGAAGCCCCCCTGGACATCTCCAACGTGCAGCTGGTCTGCCCCAAGTGCGGCAAACCCGCCCGCGTGAAAGTGGGCGTGCAGGGCGGCGAAAAGCTGCGCTCCTGCAAGAAGTGCGGCGAAGCGATAGTTTAACGAGGTAATTCAATATGGCGAAGGATACACCCCCGAAAGAAGGTTCCAAAGAGCAGATCAAGGCCGCGAAGAAGGAACAGCACAAGTTCCACGCGACCGAAGCTCCCAAGGGCGCGGTCGCCCCGATGCCGAAAGGCTACCGGCCCCGCCTCGCGGACGTCTACACCACCAAGGTGCAGCCGGCCCTGATGAAGGATTTCAACCTGAGCTCCCCCATGGCCGCTCCCAAAATGGTCAAGATCGTCATCAATATCGGCGTGTCCGAGGCCAAGGAGAACATCCAGGCCCTCGACCTCGCCAAGGAAGACCTGACGATGATCAGCGGCCAGGCCCCGCAGGTCCGCCGCGCCAAGAAGTCCATTTCGAACTTCAAGCTGCGCGAGGGCATGCCGATAGGCGTGCGCGTTACGCTGCGCGGCGCGCGCATGTTCGAGTTCCTCGACCGGTTCGTTTCCGTGTCGGTGCCCCGTATCCGCGACTTCCAGGGCGTAGACCCCCGGTTCTTCGACGGCCGCGGCAACCTGAACATCGGCCTGAAAGAACACCACATCTTCCCCGAAGTCAACATGGAGAAGTCCCCGAAGGCCCGCGGCATGAACATCACGTTCGTGACCACGGCCGGCGACAACGCGAAAGGCAAGGCCCTGCTGGAATACCTCGGCATGCCCTTCAAGAAACCCGAAGTCAAGCAGGCTCCGGCTAAGTAAGATCTAAGGATATAGGAGAAAGAAATGGCTACATACGCTTGGATGGCGAAGATGCGCAAACCCCAGAAGTTCTCTACGCGCTTCCGCAACCGCTGCCAGATCTGCGGCAGGCCGCGCGGCTACTACCGGGACTTCGGTCTCTGCAGGATCTGCCTGCGCAAAATGGCTCACGAGGGTCTGATCCCCGGCCTGAAGAAGTCTAGCTGGTAACGCTGAAAAGATCTTAAGGAGAGAAACTAATGGATCCCATATCTAACATGCTGTCGGCGATAAAGAACGCCACATCCAAGAAGAAAGAGCGCGTGGACGTGCCCTTTTCCGGCATAAAGGCCGGCCTGGTGAAGCTCCTCAAGGACGAGGGCTTCGTCTCCAACTTCAAGGTGCTCGATCCCAAACTGGACAAGACCATAGACCGGCGCGGCGTCATCCGCATCACGCTGAAGTACACCACGGACAAGCAGCCCGTCATCAACGGCCTGCGCCGCGTGTCCAAGCCCGGCCTGCGCATCTACCGCGGGCACGACGAGATGCCCAAGGTCCGCGCCGCGTTCGGCGTGACCATAGTGTCCACCTCCAAGGGCCTGCTGACCGACGCCGAGGCCAAGAAGCAGAAACTCGGCGGCGAAGTGCTCTGCCAGGTGTGGTAAAGAAAAGTTATTAAGAGGTAAAAAACATGAGCAGAATTGGAAAAATGCCGATCAATATGCCCGAGAAGGTGAAGGCCCGCGTGGACGGCCGCACCGTGCACGTGGAAGGCCCCCTGGGCAAGCTGGCCTATAACCTGCCCGACGGCATCAACGCCGCTGTGGCCGCCAACGTCATCAATATCAGCATCGCGCAGGGCGCCATGGACAAGGGCGCGCTGTTCGGGACCTGCCGCGCCCGCATCAACAACATGGTGGCCGGCGTGACCAAGGAATTCGAGAAGGTGCTGGAGATCACCGGCGTCGGTTTCAAGGGCGCCGTGGAGGGCAACCGCATTTCGATGCAGCTCGGCTTCTCCCACCCCGTGCTGGTGGACATTCCCGCCGGCATTAAAATGTCTTTCGACCCCAAGCAGACCGTGCTGACCATCAAAGGTATAGACCGGGAAGCCGTGGGCAACCTGGCCGCCCAGATCAAGAGGATCAAGCGCCCCGAGCCTTACAAGGGCACGGGCATAAAGTACCAGGGCGAGCACATCATCCGCAAGGCCGGCAAGACCGCGGCCGGGGCCGGCGCGGGCGCTGGCGGCGGAGCGGCCAAGAAATAACGGGGTGCGCAAGCACAATTCAGGAGAAACAGGATTAAATTATGATAAGCAAACAGGAACGCTACGAATTCCGCAAGATCCGCTCCCGCAACAGGCTGTTCGAGCACGGCATTAAGATGCCGCGCCTGAGCGTCTACCGCGGCGCCAAGCACATCTACGCCCAGGTCGTCGACGACCTGAAGGGCGTCACCCTGGCCGCGGCTTCCAGCCTCGACAAGGAACTGAAGGGCAAGCTGAAGTCCGGCAAGAACCTCGACTCCTCCAAGGCCGTCGGGACCCTGCTGGCCAAGCGCGCCGTCGCCAAGGGCGTGAAAGCCGTCTGCTTCGACCGCGGCGGCCGGATATACCATGGCCGCATCAAGGCCCTGGCCGACGCTGCCCGCGAAGCCGGCCTCAAATTCTAAGGGAGACTGCCAAAATGCTCAGAAACCAGAAACAGCTCAAGACCAGCAAAGAACTCAACGCCCAGGGAAAGCCCGGCGAGGCGATGGAACTCGACCTGACCGACGCGAAGGAAGAGAAAGTCGTCACCGTGGTGATCAACCGCGTAACGAAGGTGGTCAAGGGCGGCAAGCGCTTCTCCTTCAACGCCCTCGTGGTCGTGGGCGACAATAACGGCAAGGTCGGCGTGGGCCTCGGCAAATCCAACGAGGTCCAGGGCGCCATACAGAAAGGCACCGCCGGCGCCCGCAAAGATATGTTCCAGTTCCCGCTGCTGAACTCGACCATCCCCCACGAGGTGGAAGGCAAGTTCGGCGCCGGCAAGGTCTGGATGAAGCCCGCCGTGGACGGCACCGGCCTGATCGCCGGCGGCGGCGTGCGCGCCGTGCTCGAAGCCGGCGGCGTCAAGAACATCCTCACCAAGAACCTCGGCACGCGCAACGCGTTCAATACCGTGTACGCCACGCTCGACGCCCTCAAGCGGCTCAAGAGCCGGGAAGAAGTGATGAAGATCCGCGGCCTCGAATAAGCCGCGCTCAGGTTTTAACATCCAGGCAGAATACAGGAGAATCACTATGGTCGGACTGAACAATCTCAAGCCCAAGTACGGTTCCGTGCACCGCAAGAAGCGCCTCGGCACCGGCCAGGGTTCCGGACACGGGCAGACCTCTACCCGCGGCCAGAAAGGCCAGAACTCCACCTCGGGCGGCGCTAAGCCGGACGGGTTCGAGGGCGGGCAGATGCCGCTGCTGCGGCGCATCCCCAAGAGCGGTTTCAGCAATGTGCGGTTCCAGACCAAGTACGAGTGGGTGAACATCTCCTCGCTCGAAAAGTGCTTCAAGGCCGGCGAAGAAGTGACCCCCGAGGCGCTCGTGAAGGCCCGCCTGGTCAAGCACACCGGCCAGATCAAGATCCTCGGCGACGGGGAACTGAAGAAGGCCCTGACCGTGAAGGCACACGCCTTCTCCGCGTCGGCCAAGGAAAAGATCGAGAAGGCCGGCGGCAAGACCGACCTCCTCGCCGGCGCGAAGGCCGCCAAGATCGCGGAAGTGATCGCCCAGGCCGCCGCCAAGAAAAAGTCCAGAACGGATAAAAAATAATGCAGCAGATAACCGACATCTTTAAGATTCAGGATCTTAAGAAACGGATATTCTTCGTGCTCGGGGCGCTGGCCGTGTACCGGCTCGGCGCCTCCATCCCGATCCCCGGGATCAACACCGCCGCGCTTCAGGCCATTTTCGAGGCGCAGAAGGGTTCGCTGCTGGGCTTCCTGGACATCTTCTCCGGCGGCGCTCTCGGCAGGTTCTCCATCTTCTCGATGGGCGTGATGCCTTACATCAACGCGTCCATCATCATGAGCCTGGTGCAGGGCGCGCACGTCTTCCCGGTGCTGGACCGCCTTCAGAAGGAAGGGGAATCCGGCCGCAAGAAGATAACGCAGTTCACGCGCGTCTTCACGCTGTTCCTGGCGGCCTTCCAGTCGCTGGGCCTCACCATAGCCCTGACCAAGATGCAGGCCGGCGGCGGCCCGTCCATCGTCACCAACCCCACCTTCGGGTTCTACTTCGTGACCGTGCTGACGCTGGTCACCGGCACCATGTTCGTGATGTGGCTGGGCGAGCAAATAACCGAGCGCGGTATCGGCAACGGCATTTCGCTCATCATTTTCGCCGGCATCGTGGGGGAGATCCCCTCGGCGGCCATGGGCCTGGTAAAGCTCATCCAGATAGACGAGATCAGCCTGCTTTCGGGCCTGCTGATCCTCGCCCTGGTGGCGGCCATCATCGGTTTCGTGATCTGGGTGGAGACCGCCCAGCGCAAGATCCCGGTGCAGTACGCGCAGCGCATGGTGGGCCGCAAGATGTACGGCGGCGCCTCCACGTTCCTGCCGCTGAAAGTGGACCAGAGCGGCGTCATCGCCGTCATCTTCGCCGTGTCCCTGCTTTCCGTGCCGTACACCATAGGTTCCTTCAACCCCGGCGCCCCCTGGGCGCAGAAGCTGATGGGCCTGATGAACCATTCCAGCATCCTGTACCAGCTGGTCTACGTGGCGCTGATCATCTTCTTCTGCTACTTCTATAACTCTGTCAGCATCAACCCGAAGGACCTGGCGGAGAACATGAAGAAGTGGGGCGGGTTCATCCCCGGCATACGCCCGGGCGAGCCTACCGCCGCCCACATTGAATCGGTGCTCAACAGGATCACCCTCGGCGGCGCGCTGTTCGTTTCGGCGATCGCCGTGCTGCCCGACTACCTGCGGGCCAAGTTCAACGTTCCGTTCTATTTCGGCGGCACGTCGCTGCTGATCGTGGTTGGCGTGGCGCTCGATACCATAGCGCAGACCGAGGCCCACCTGGTGATGCGCAACTACGAGGGCTTCTACAAGAACTCCAGGATCAAGGGCCGCTGGTTCAACGTCGGTAATTAACCGCGCCTGGCGCGGACCGTGAGGCGCGGGCGCCGTCCGCCGGAAGCTGTACCCTTTCCGGCACGCCGCCCGCGGGTGACAATGAATATTATCCTGTTAGGGTATCCCGGGTCCGGAAAAGGAACCCTGGCCAAAGATCTTTCTAAAACGCTGGACCTGGTCCACGTCTCCACCGGGGACATCCTCCGCGACGAGATGGCGAAGAAGACCCCGCTCGGGCTGGAAGCCTCGGCCTACATGGCCGGCGGCCGCCTGGTGCCGGACCGCCTGGTGATGGACATGCTGAAGTCCCGCCTGGGCGCGGAGTCCAGGGGCCTGCTGTTCGACGGTTTCCCGCGCACCGTGGCGCAGGCGGAAATGCTGGACGGGTGGTTCACCTCCCGCGGGCAGGACCTGGACGCCGTCGTGTTCCTCAACGTCGAGGAGACCGTGGTGATGGCCCGCCTGGGTTCCAGGCGCACCTGCACCGGCTGCGGCAAGATCTACAACGTGATCTCCAGCCCCCCGGCCAAGGAAGGCGTGTGCGACGCCTGCGGCAAGCCGCTGATGACGCGCGAGGACGACAAGACCGAGGTCATCGCCAAGCGCATACAGGTTTACAAGGACCAGACCGAGCCCCTGCTGGCGTATTACCGGGCCTCGGGGAATTTCCTGGAGGCCGACGGCGGCAAGACACCGGACGAAGTGACGAAGGACGTTTTGGGCCTGCTGCACGTTAAACCGTGATAGAGATAAAGACGCCCGCCGAGCTGGAGAGCATGCGCAGGGCCTCCCGAGTGGTGGCCGAGGTTCTTTCACAATTGCAGCCGCTGGTGAAGCCGGGCGTGAGCACGGCGGAACTGGACAAGTTCGCGGAGAAGCGCGTGCGCGAACTGGGCGCGGTCCCGGCGTTCCTGGGCTACCGCGGCTACCCCGCCACGCTCTGCGTCTCCATCAACGAGGAGATCGTGCACGGCATTCCCAGCCCGAAGCGGTTCGTGAAGGCCGGGGATATAGTGAGCCTGGACATGGGCGCGGTGGCGGACGGTTTTTACGGCGACGCGGCCCTGACCGTGGCGGCGGGGGAGATCTCCCCCGAGGCGCGGCGCCTGATGGACGTGACCCGCGAATCCCTGGGCCGGGCCCTCTCGGCGGTAAAAGCCGGGGCGAGGCTGGGAGACGTTTCGAACGCGGTGCAGAAGTACGCCGAAGAGCACGGCATGTCGGTGGTGCGGGAGTTCACCGGCCACGGCATAGGCAGGCGGCTCCACGAAGAGCCCTCGATACCGAATTTCGGCCGGCCCGGTTCCGGCCCCGTGCTGAAGGCCGGCATGACGCTGGCGATAGAACCGATGCTCTGCCTGGGCAGGGCGGACGTGGTGGTGAAGAACGACGGGTGGACGGCGGTTTCCGCGGACGGGAGCCTGGCGGCCCACTTCGAACATACGGTCGCCGTCACGGAGGACGGCTGCGAAATACTCACGGCGGCGGGCAAGGTTTAGGGCCCGATATTTTGTATAATATATAAATATGTCAGAAAACAGCGAAAAAATAGAGGTCGAGGGCATAGTAAAAGAGTCCCTCCCCAACGCGACTTTTAAAGTTGAGATCGCCCCCGGGAAGACCATCCTGGGCATCATTTCGGGCAAGATGCGCATTCACCACATAAAGATACTCCCGGGCGACAAGGTGAAGCTGGAACTTTCGCCGTACGACCTGAGCAAGGGCCGGATAGTATACAGGGAAAAATAGGCCGTTTCACGACGGCACAACCAAAGGTTAGAGGTGCTTCAATGAAAGTCAGAGCGAGCGTAAAGAAGATTTGCGTAAAATGCAAAATAGTCAAGCGCAAGGGCGTAGTCCGCGTCATTTGCGACGACCCCCGCCACAAGCAGCGGCAGGGCTGATCGAATACCGATTACCGCGTTCAAAGAGGAGAATGTATGGCACGTATAGCAGGTGTGGACTTACCCAGAGATAAAAAGATCAGGATCGCCCTGGCCTATGTTTTCGGCATCGGGCGCCCGATGGCCGAGAAAATACTCGCCGGCGTGAAGAACCAGGTCGACCCCGAGATCCGGGTCAAAGACCTCACCGAGGACCAGATCGGTCTTCTGAATACCGTCATTTCCAAAGAGTACAAGGTGGAAGGCGAGCTCCGCAGGGAGATAACCGCCAACCTGAAGCGCTACGTGGAAATCAACAGCTACCGCGGCTACCGGCACCGCCGGAACCTGCCCGTCCGCGGGCAGCGCACGCGCACCAACGGACGCACCCGCCGCGGCAGACGCCGGACCGTGGGCGCCTCTAAGGCGGCGGCAGCGCCGGCTAAGGCCGCCTAACGGCAGCCCCCTCCGAGCGGAGGGGGGAAATTACGGAGGATGATTTAATATGGCAGAAGAAAACAAGAACCCGCAGCCCCAGGACGGGGCCAAGAAACCCGAGCAGAAGGGCGCGCCCAAGCGCCGTTACCGCACCGTGGCGTTCGCCCGCGTGTACGTTAACTGCTCCTTCAACAACACCATCATAACCTTTACCGACGAGAAGGGCGGCGTGATAGCCTGGTCCACCTCGGGCGGCAACGGTTTCCGCGGCACCAAGAAGGGCACCCCCTTCGCGGCCCAGATCACCGCCAGCAAGGCGGCGGCCAAGGCCGCCGACTACGGCGTGCGGCAGGCCATGGTGTTCGTGAGCGGCCCCGGCCCCGGCCGCGAAACCGCGATCCGCGCGGTGGCGCAGAGCGGCATCCACGTGGTCTCCATTAAGGACGTGACCCCGATCCCGCACAACGGCTGCAGGCCCCCGAAAGCCCGCCGCGTGTAACAGCAGAGAAATTCGAAGGAGACCTTTACAATGTCGAGATATACCGGACCCAGCTGCAAGAAATGCACGAAAGTCAGCCAGAAACTGTTCCTTAAGGGAACCAAGTGCCACACCAACTGCCAGGTGGACAAGGCCCAGAGGGCCGAGAAGGAAAAGCGCTTCGGCGGCGGCGGACGCCCCAACAAGATGTCCGACTACGCCAAGCATCTGCGCCAGAAGCAGATAGCCCGCCTGACCGCCCAGGTGACCGAGGCGCAGTTCAAGCGCTTCTTCGACAAGGCCTCCAAGGACAAGGGCCAGACCGGCGCGGCGCTGCTGCGCTTCCTGGAAGTCCGCCTCGACAACGTCGTGCGCAGGCTCGGTTTCGCGGTGTCGCTGAAGGCGGCCCGGCAGCTGGTCTGCCACGGCCACATCAGCGTGAACGGCCGCTGCGTCGACATCCCGTCCGTCATCCTCAAGCCCGGCGACGAGATCTCGATAAATTCCAAGACCGCCGAGACCGTGCTGGTCAAGCAGGGCCTTGAGCACGCGGAAAAGACCACCCAGCGCCCCAGCTTCCTGTCGTGGGACGCCGGCACCAAGAAGGGCAAGCTCGTACGCTGGCCCGACCGCGCCGAGTCCAGCATCAACGCCGACGAACAGATGATCGTCGAGTACTATTCCAAGTAAGCGAGGTTCTTCATTAATGGCTACTTTCTCAAAAACGCTCGTTATCCCGGAGAAGTTCGAAGTGGACGAAAAGTCCAAGACCGAGAATTACTCCAAGTTCATCGCCGAACCTTATGAAAAGGGCTACGGCCACACGATCGGCAACTCCCTGCGCCGCATCCTGCTGTCCTCCCTCGAGGGCGCGGCCGTGGTGGCCGTGCGCATCAAGGGCGCCCGGCACGAGTACGCCGCCATCAACGGCGTGCAGGAAGACGTGGTCAACGTCGTGCTGAACCTCAAAAAGCTCCGCGTGCGCCTCAAGGGCGACGGCCCCGAGACGCTGCTCATCAGCGTTAAGGGCAAGAAGGAAGTGAAAGCTTCCGACATCAAGGAGAACGCCAACGTCGAGATCATCAACCGCGACCTCGTGATAGCCCACGTGGAATCCGGCGCCGAGTTCGAAGCCGAACTCGAGATCGCCAAGGGTTCCGGCTACCGCACCTCCGAAGAGATCCGCGGCAACATGAACCTGCCGATGGAATTCATCCCGATGGACGCCATCTTCTCCCCGGTGCAGAAAGTGCACTATACCGTGGACAACGCCCGCGTGGGCCAGCGCACCGACTACGACAAGCTCGTGCTCGAGGTCTGGACCGACGGGACCGTGAGCCCGATCGACGCCGTGAGCAACACCGCCGCGCTGCTGCGCCGCTCGATCATGCCGTTCCTGCCCGCCGAAGAGGCCGCCAAGGAACCGGTGAAGGCCGAGGCCGCCAAGAAAGAAGGCGCCGACGGGATGACCTCCAAGCTGGAGCAGGGCGTGGAGATGATCGAGCTCTCCTCCCGCGCTTCCAACTGCCTCAAAGTGGCCGGTATCCGCACCATCGGCGAGCTGGTCCGCAAGTCGGAAGACGACCTGCTGGCCGTTAAGAATTTCGGTCAGAAATCCCTGGACGAGATCAAGGAAAAGCTCAAAGAAATGGGCCTTGACCTCGGGATGAAGATCGACTGACTCTAGACCGCATTTAAGGAACCGCTATGATAAGAAACCTGGGCGCAAGAAAACTTTCAAGGACCGGCTCTCACCGCCGCGCGATGTTCTCCAACATGGCGACCAGCCTGCTGCTGCACGAGAAGGTGGAGACCACCCTCCCGAAGGCGAAGGAACTGGTGAAGGTGGCCGAGCGCGTGATAGCCGACGCCAAGAACAACCGGCGCATAGAAGTGCGCCGCGTGATCAAGGACAAGGCCGTGTACCACAAGGTCTTCGACGTGATAGCCCCGCGCTACAAAGAACGCGCCGGCGGCTTCACCCGCATCCTCAAACTGGGCGCCCGCAGGGGCGACGCCGCCGAAGCGGCCCTGGTAAAACTGGTCTAACGACAAAAAAACATGGGAATGTTCGACTACTTTTTCAGCCTGTTCTCCAACGACATCGGCATTGACCTCGGCACCGCTAACACCCTCGTCTACGTTAAGGGCAAGGGGATAGTGCTGCGCGAGCCGTCCGTGGTCGCGATAGCCAAGAACAG
>Ga0074197_1000482_pt1 | contig 49094 bp, 39 predicted proteins | sample EPASupsiteSAE305_FD_64526 | JGI IMG/M metagenome (GOLD analysis project Ga0074197, IMG submission 64526) | Bioremediated contaminated groundwater microbial communities from EPA Superfund site, New Mexico - SAE3-05 reassembly with SPADES | ecosystem: Environmental > Aquatic > Deep subsurface >...
CTCCGGTGTGCGCTGTGTCTCCGGCACCCCTATCGACACCTCGCCGAAAGGCGCGCGGCCGGCCAATGAGTCCGGATTGGCCATAATTTCCTGGGGGGTGCCCTGGGCCACCACCTCGCCGCCGTGGACGCCGGCCCCCGGGCCCATGTCGAGGACATGGTCGGCGGCAAGGATGGTGTCCTCGTCATGCTCCACCACCAGCACGGTATTACCGATATCCCGCAAATGCCGCAACGTGCCCAGCAGACGCTCGTTATCGCGCTGATGAAGGCCGATGGACGGCTCGTCCAGGATATACAGTACCCCCACCAAGCTGGACCCGATCTGTGTGGCCAGCCTGATCCGCTGCCCCTCGCCGCCGGACAGGGTGCCCGAGGTGCGATCCAGCGAGAGATAGTCCAGTCCGACATTCACCAGGAAACCGAGCCGTTCGCGAATCTCTTTCAGAATACGGCGGGCGATTTCCTGCTCCTTCTCGGTCAGGGCAAGCACGTCAAAAAACGTCAGACAATCGCGGATCGGCAGGGCGGTCACCTGCTGGATATTTTGCCCACCCACCAGGATGTGCAGCGCCTCTTTTTTGAGCCGCGCCCCGTGACAGGTAGGGCAGGGCATTACGTTCATGTACTTTTCCAACTCTTCACGGGTCGCGTCGGAATCGGTCTCGCGATAACGGCGTTCAAGGTTGTTGAGCACCCCTTCGAACTCCTTGTGGTAGGTGTGACGGCGGCCATGCTCCTCCCACCAGAATTCCACCTGCTCACCGCGTGAACCGTGCAGGATCACCTCCTGGGCCTTGTGAGGCAGCTCCTTGAAAGGAGTGGTGATGTCGAATGTGTAGGCCTTGGCCAGCGCCTCCAGGGTCAGGTGATACCAGCCCGAAAGCCGTTTTTCCCAGGGAGCAATAGCACCTTCACGGATCGAAAGATCAGGATTAGGCACCACCAGCTCAGCATCGAAATACATCCTGGTACCGAGACCGGTACAGTCAGGACAGGCGCCGTAGGGATTGTTGAAGGAGAACATGCGCGGCGCAATCTCCGGGTAGGAGATGCCGCAATCGGTGCAGGCGAACTTTTCCGAGAAGGTCAGCCGTTCGCCGTCCACGATCTGCGCCACTACCAGGCCATCGGCATGTCCCAGCGCTGTCTCCAGCGAGTCGGCCAGACGGCGGCCGATCCCCTCCTTGACCACTACCCGGTCGACCACGATCTCAATGTCGTGCTTCTTCTTCTTGTCCATCTCGATGTCGTCGGACAGCTCCAGCGCTACGCCATCCACCAGCACACGGGTGAAGCCTTCCTTACGCAGCTGCTGCAACTCCTTCTTGTACTCACCCTTACGACCGCGGATCATCGGGGCCAACAGCTGTAGCTTGGTCCCTTCCGGCAAGGCCATGATCCGGTCCACCATCTGGGAGACGGTCTGGGCGGTGATCGGCTTACCGCACTCATGACAGTGGGGCTGGCCAATCCGGGCGAACAGCAAGCGCAAGTAATCGTAGATCTCGGTTACCGTACCCACCGTAGAGCGCGGGTTACGGGAGGTGGTCTTCTGTTCGATCGATATGGCCGGTGACAGCCCTTCGATCGACTCCACATCCGGTTTTTCCATCTGCTCCAGAAATTGGCGAGCGTAGGCCGAAAGCGACTCGACGTAGCGCCGCTGCCCTTCAGCATAGATAGTGTCGAAGGCCAACGTCGACTTGCCGGAACCGGACAGGCCAGTGATCACCACCAGCTTGTCGCGGGGGATCGTCACGTCGATACATTTTAGGTTGTGCTCGCAGGCACCCTTTATGGTGATGAATTCATGGGACATAATCTGTCAGCATTGACCTTTCTGGATTACAATCAGCAGGGTTTCTTTCTGAGACACCACCCCTCCTTGTTTACCTGGGGGGTGCGGGAGATGGCCAGCGAATCGGGGGGGACATCCTGTGTCACCGTGGTGCCAGCGGCGATCAGGGCACCCCTGCCCACCGTCACTGGGGCTACCAACTGAACATCACTGCCCACAAAGACGTTATCGCCGATCACGGTCTTGTGTTTGTTGACGCCGTCATAATTACAGGTGATGGTGCCGCAGCCCACATTCACTTCCTGACCGATCTCGGCGTCCCCCAGATAGGTCAGGTGTGAGGCCTTGCTGCCTGCACCCAGCACCGCCTTCTTGGTCTCAACAAAATTGCCGATCTTGACCTGATCGTGTAGCACAGTGCCTGGCCGCAAATGAGCCATCGGCCCCACCGCCACCTCGTGCTGCAGCACCGCTTCGGCAAGCACGCTACCACTTTTCAGGTGCACGTGGTCGCCCAGGGTACAATCGCAGACCTGCACGTTGCTCTCCAGCAGACAGCCCTTGCCGATGACCGTTTTGCCCCGCAGTACGCAGCCGGGCCAGATCTCGGTGTCGGTCCCGATCACCACGCCGGCATCAATATAGGTACGCTCGGGATCAATCAGGGTCACGCCACCCTGCATCAGTCGTATATTGATACGCTCCCGCAGCAGTCGGCCAGCTTGGGACAACTGCACCCGGTCATTGACCCCCATGATCTCCTGGGCATCATCCGCGATCACGGCAACACAACCACGCTGTTCAGCCACGGCAATTGCCACCAGATCGGTCAGGTAATACTCGTTCTGGGCGTTGTCACTGCCCAGGTTATCGATATGGGCCCGCAGAAAATCGAGCTCCATACAGTAGATGCCGCTGTTCACCTCGCTGATGGCAGCCTCTTCAGGTGTGGCATCCTTCTGCTCAACGATCCGCTGAACCTTGCCTGTGCTATCCCGCACGATACGGCCATAGCCGAAAGGGTCTGCCAATCTGGCGGTCAGCACCGTAACCGCTACCTTGGACGCATCATGGGCATCTGCCAGACGCTGCAAGGTGGCGCCGGTCAGGAGCGGGGTATCACCGCACAGGATCAGTACGGTCGTGCTGTTTCCCGAGAGCGCCGGCAAGCCACAGGCCACCGCGTGGCCCGTGCCCAGTTGTTCCGCCTGCAGGGCGATGCGCAGTCCGGCCTCATCGTTTAGCCGCTCCCGGACCTGCTCAGCCTGGTGACCCACCACCACTACCAGTTCCTCGGCACCGGCCTCCCGTGCAGCGTTCAGGGGCCAGCAGACCATCGGCTGGCCAGCCACCTCATGCAGCACCTTAATCCGGTCTGACTTCATACGGGTCCCTTTACCGGCAGCAAGGATCAGGGCGGCGGTCTTCGACATGAAACGCTCCTAAAAATCAGTAGTATCGTGCAATTGTAATGATGCGCGCCGCCACCGTCAAGCAGACATGTTGGCGGAAACACTTTACAGACTCCTTTTTTCACCCTATAGTCACCAGCTAAAATCATTAATGTTTTCTGAGAGATCATGGGAATCGCCGAAGACCTGCTCATATTCGAAGTCCGCCTGAAGGAGCTGATCACCAGCTACGAGCAATACTTCATCGGCCTTGAAAAACGCGAGCCCCTCAAGCAGCTGGAAGAGGTGGAGAAACTGGCGCGCCGCTACGCCACCGGCCCGATCACCAATACGATGTATAAGCATCGCTACAACAATCTGGTGGCCCGCCTGAGCAGTTACCGCCAGCATTGGAACCGGATTCTGCGGGAGATTGAAGAGGGACGCTACTCCCGTGACCGCTTTCGGGCCAAGCTGCATGAGGTGGAACGCAGCACTACGCCTGCAACGGCTTCAAAACCACAACGTTCGCCTCAGGAGCAGGAGATCGAACGGATCTACGCCGAGCTGCAGGAAGCATCCCGCCGCTGTCACCTGACTGCCGCCATGAGCCGGGAACAACTGGCCGCAACCCTGGAGAAACAACGCCCGGTGTTGGTCCAAAAATTGGGGACCAACGACATCCAGTTCCGGGTGGTGGTGGAAGACGGCAAGCCCAAAATCAAGGCTGGCCTGAAGCACAAGCAAAACAACGAGTAACTCCAGACTGCCTATGCCGTTATTATCACGTCCTGCCCTGTTCAGCACCGATCACCCCCTCCACCACTACCTCTCCAACGGCTCATCCCCCTTGGTACTGAGCGGCCTCTGCGGAAGCGGACCGGCCCTGATTATTACAGAGCTTGCCCACAGTACCAAACGGCAGCTACTGGTAGTGACGGCCAGTCAGCCCGCAGCAGATGAGCTTACCCGCGAGCTGCTGTTCTGTGAAACACCTCAGCTGGCCACGTTCCCCGCTTGGGACGGACTTCCTTTTGGAACAACTTCGCCCACCGCAGATCTCAGCGGGGCTCGTCTCGAAACGCTCCTGCGACTGCAACAGGGCGGGCAAACGGTTGTTGTGGCCCCGTTGCCCGCGATCATGCAGCGGATCCTACCCCGTTCGGTACTGGGCAACGTCGCCTGCACCCTGACCCCCGGCGACGAGCTTGACCGCGACCTGTTCATGGCGCAACTGGTGCGTCTCGGCTACAACCCGGCGCCACTGGTTGAGGTGCGCGGCAGCTTCGCCGTGCGGGGCGGCATCCTCGATCTGTTCCCTCCTTCTCAACCACGCCCGGTGCGCATAGAGCTGTTTGGCGATACCATTGAGACCCTGCGCAGCTTTGACCCCTTGAGCCAGCGTTCTCTGGAGCCGCTGGAGCGACTGACCCTGCTGCCCTCACGGGAACTGGTGCTGACCTCTGAAGTGCTGACCGCCTTTCTGCCTCGGCTCAAGGCGCGGGCCGACGAGTTGGACCTGCCGGCTGACCGCCGACGCCACCTGGCGGAAGAGCTGCAAGGTAGCGTCTTTCCCGACGGTGTCGAATACCTGCAGCCCCTGCTTCATCCGGGGCTGGAGACCCTGTTCGATTATCTGGACGCCCCGCTGGTGGTGCTGGTTGATCCGACAGCACTGGAGCAATCCAGCCAGCAGCTGGCCAGTGACCTGCTGCTGGGCACTGAAAAGGCCCACAGTGAAGGTCGGCTGTATCCGCTGCCCAATCAACTCTACCTGCCCCCAGACGAACTGGCCGGGCTGCTGGCTCGCCAGCAACGGATAGAGCTGCCGCTACTGGCGGTCAGCAACGATAGCCCCGCCAGCCAGCTGCTGCCTATCAGCTGCGAGAGCAATGGCGATCTCCGCATCGCCGTGGGGCGAGACCATGACCACGCCCTGCAGGGAGTGGCGGCACGGATCAAAGAGTGGCAGCAATCTGGCTGGCGCTGCATCATCGCCTGTCACCAGCCGTCCCAGGCCGAGCGCCTGCGCAGCTTGCTGGAACCGTATGGCATCCAGCCTCCGGCCGCCATTGCAGAAGGTCTGGGAACGGCCTGGCAGCAGGCTGCAGTCGGAGGGATCAGCCTGGCCCTGGGCGACCTCTCCCGTGGCTGCCGTCTATCCGAGGCCAAGCTGGTCCTGATCGCTGAGGAAGAGCTGTTCGGCAAGCGGGTCCGTCGCAAGAGCGGGGTCAGTGCCCTGCGCAGCAAACAGATCATGGCCTCGCTGGCTGAACTGAAACCGGGCGACGCCATGGTGCATATCGACCACGGCATCGGTATCTATCGTGGCCTGCAGCACCTCAAGATGGGAGCGGTGGAGGGCGATTTCCTGCTGCTGGAATACGCCGGTAATGACAAGCTCTACCTGCCGATCGACCGACTGGGATTGGTGCAGCGCTATGTGGGCGGCGAAGGGGCCCAGCCCCACGCCGCCAAACTGGGCGGCACCGGCTGGGAGAAGACCCGCAGCAAGGCCAGGAAGGCGGTAGAAGAGCTGGCAGCCGAGCTGCTGGAGATCTACGCCAAGCGCCAGGCATCGCAGGGCTTCGCCTTTTCGCCACCTGACGAGCTGTTCCGCGAGTTCGAGGCCACCTTCCCCTGGGAGGAGACCCCCGACCAGCTCTCGGCCATCATGGATGTGCTGGCTGACATGCAACACTCCCGCCCCATGGACCGCCTGGTCTGCGGTGATGTGGGCTACGGCAAGACGGAAGTCGCCCTGCGCGGGGCCTTCAAGGCGGTGCTGGACGGCAAGCAGGTGGCGGTGCTGGTGCCCACCACCATCCTGGCCCAGCAGCATTTCGAGACCTTCAGCGGCCGCCTCAAGGACCATCCGGTCACGGTGGAGATGCTCTCCCGTTTCCGAACCGCAGCCGAACAGAAGTTGATCCTGGAGCGGGTCAAAAAAGGCGAGATCGACATCATCATCGGCACCCACCGCCTGCTGCAAAAGGACGTCAGCTTTAAAGACCTGGGCCTGTTGATTGTAGATGAGGAACAACGCTTCGGGGTCAAGGACAAGGACCGGCTCAAACAGTACCGGGCCAGTGTGGACATCATGACCCTCACCGCCACACCGATCCCCCGCACTCTGCATATGTCGATGATGGGCATCCGCGACCTCTCGATCATCGACACGCCGCCGGTTGATCGTCAGGCGATCCGCACCGTGGTGGCGCGGGACACGGATGAACTGGTTCGTGAGGCGATCCTGCGCGAACTGCAGCGGGATGGTCAGGTGTTCTTCGTCCACAACCGGGTGCAGAGTATCGGCCTGGTGGCGGAACGGCTGCGGCGGCTGGTACCCGAGGCCCGCATCGCCGTGGCCCACGGCCAGATGGAAGAGAAAGAACTGGAAAAGGTGATGCTGGGCTTCATGCACGGTCAGACCAACCTGCTGCTCTGCACCACCATCATCGAGTCAGGCCTGGATATCCCCCGGGCCAACACCATGATTGTCGACCGTGCCGACACCTACGGCCTGTCCCAGCTCTACCAGCTGCGGGGACGCATCGGCCGTTCCACGGTACGTGGCGAGGCCTACCTGCTGATCCCTGGTCAGGCAGCCATCAGCCAGGATGCCCGCGAACGTCTCAAGATCATCCAAGAAATCACCGAGCTGGGGGCCGGTTTTCGGATCGCCACCCACGACCTGGAACTGCGCGGCGCCGGTGACCTGCTGGGGCCCCGCCAGTCCGGCGCCGTGGCTGATATTGGCTTTGAGTACTATAACCAGCTACTGGAAGAGGCCATTGCCCAGTTGAAGGGCGAGGCCCTCGAAGAGCGCTGCGAACCGGAGATCAACCTTCAAATTCCAGCCTTCATCCCGGAGAGCTACGTGCCGGACACCAACCAGCGGCTGGTGCTGTACAAACGGTTGGTGCAGGCTGAGTCCGACGACGAGGTGGCCGAAACCCTGACCGAGATGGCCGACCGTTACGGCCGCCCCCCCCAGCCGATCACCACCCTAGGCCAGGTCATGCAGCTGCGGATCAGCCTGAAACGGCTTAAGATCAACAAGGTCGAATCAGACGGCAAACGGCTCGTCTTCAGCTTCCATCCCGCCACGCTGGTCAACCCGGAGCTACTGATCGACCTGATCCGCCAGGCCCCCCAGAGCTACCAGTTCACCCCCGACCACCGCCTGCTGGTGACGTTGCCAAGGAATGCCTCCACGGCCGAAACTTTGGCCGCCGCCCAGGAAGCGCTGATCAAGCTGGCTGCGTAGCCGGCACTCGCCGGGTCAGAGCGCCCCGCTTCACCGATTGCACCTTGCAACCAGCCAACTGGCTATGGTATTTTTACTAAGTTTCATCACTTACCTTACACCGATCTTAAAGGAGCAGCCGTGAACACTCGTACCATGGTCAAACTGATGATCACCGCCCTCGGCCTGACCGCCCTGGTGGCCTGCCAGAACAAGACAACCTCCACGGACAGCAGTGCCGACAAGAAAGAGGCCACGGTGCTGGCAACCGTCAACGGCAGCGCCATTACCAGCGCCGACTTCGACCGCGAAGTCAAGGCTCTGCCGGAATATATCCGCGGCATGGCCGACACACCCCAGGGCAAAAAAGAGTTGATCGACACCCTGGTTATGCGGGAGCTGATCCTGCAGCAAGCCGCTAAAGAGGGGCTGGACAAGGGCAAGGAGATTGAGGAGAAGCTGGCCGAACTGAAGAAGCGGATCGTGGTTGACACCTACCTTAAGAAGAAGGTGGAGACCGACGCCAAGATCAGCGATGAGGAGCTGAAGAAGTTTTACGACCAGAACCTCGAAAAATTCAAATCAGGTGAGCAGGTCAAGGCCAGCCACATCCTGGTCAAAAACGAGCAGGAGGCCAAAGATATCCTGGCTCAGCTGAAAGGTGGCGCGGCGTTCGAGGAACTGGCCAAGAGCAAGTCGGTGGACACCTCGGCCAGCAAGGGTGGCGACCTCGGCTGGTTCGGCAAGGGCAACATGGTGCCGTCCTTTGAAAAGGCCGCCTTTGCCTTGAAAGAAGGCGAGCTGTCCGGCATCGTCAAGAGTGAGTTCGGCTTCCACATCATCAAACTGACCGGCAAGCGTCCTGCCGGCACCCGCACCTTTGAAGAGGCCAAGGATCAGATCACGGCAGCCCTGATGCCGTCCAAACAGCAGCAGGTCTTTATGCAGCTGAAAGAAGACCTGAAAAAAGGCGCCAAGATCGAACTAAAGGAAGCCGCACCGGCCGACGGCCAGCAGCCCCCGGCTGTTCCAGAGAAAAAGTAACCGAGGCCATCTGCATGATCATGTCGTCCATGTACCGTCGTATACTACCATCAGCCCTGCTGTCGGCCCTGCTGTTGGCCGGGTGTGCCTCAACACCCGAGCCAGTGGTCGAACCACTCAAACCGGCTGTCACCCTACTGCCCCAACCTGCTCTGCCGCCGTTGCCGGCTGGTGCGGTGCGGGTCAATGGCATCGCCGCCATCGTCAATGGCGAGCTAATCACCTTCCGGGAAGTCGCCCGCGAGGCACAACCGTTAATTGCCGAGAGCCAAAAGAAAGGCCTGGTGGATGACAAGGCCCGCAGCGATCTGCGCAAGATGGTGCTGGAGCGGCTGATTGAAAAGAAACTCACCGACCAGAAGGTGAAGGAACTCGGCATCAAGATTGGTGACGACGAGATTCGCCAGGCCATTGATGACGTCAAACGTCAGAACAACAACATGAGCCAGCAGCAGCTGGTTGATGCGCTTAAACAGCAGGGCTACAGCCTGGAGCAGTATGAGGCCCAGATTCGCGAACAGCTGGAACGGCTGCGTCTGGTGAGCATGGAAGTTCGTTCCAAGGTCTATGTCAGCCCAAAGGAGACTGAAGAATACTACACCGCCAACTTGGCCAAATATGCCGAGGACGAACAGTTTCGTGCCCGCCACATCTTTATCAAGGTTGACGAGAAAGGGTCGGCTGAAGAGTTGCAGCAGGCCATGACCAGGGCGCTTGATATCCTGTATGAAGCTCGTAGTGGTAAGGATTTTGCCGATCTGGCCCGCCAGCACTCCGATGACCCGGCCGCCAAGAAGGACGGCGGTGATCTGGGCAGCTTCAAACGGGGCGAGATGCTGGCCGACCTGGAGCAGGCCCTACTGCCCCTCAAACCGGGTGAGGTGGGTGAGCTGGTCAAGACCCCCTCTGGCCTGCATATCGTCAAGCTGGAAGAACGCGACAGCGGCAAGGTTAAGCCGTTTGAACAGGTCAAGGCCGAGATCGAGGACCAACTCTACCGCACCCGCCAGGATGAGCGCTTCAGCCAGTGGCTGAAGGAACTGCGGGCTAAGGCCAGCATCGAGATCAAGGACAGTAATGGTCTAATCTAGCCAGCATCCCGGTGTCAGCTGCATCATAAAAGCCCCTGACGGTAGCGACCGGCAGGGGCTTTTATTTGTAAGGCGTGGTGCGCAGGCGGCGCGAGCACGAGGTCAGGTCCGGGTGCGCAGATATTTAAGAAACTCGTCCTGGGTGAGTTGCTTTTTGCTGACCAGGTGGGCTATTTCGCGACTCATAGCCAGCTTTTCACCCTCCTTCAGCTCGCCTTTCAGCAGTACGAAAAACGGCATATTCTGACTGTAGGGGAACAGACGAAACTTGTCCAGCAGCTCAAAGGCCGACATGTCGGGCAGCATGACATTGCTGAAGGCCAGATATTTCGGGTGTAGCGAGGTAAGCGCCAGCGCCTCTTTGCCCGTATAGGCCTTGATCACCTCAAAACCGACCCCCTCAATCGCCTTGGACAGCTTTTCCTCACCTGAACGGGATACCACCAGGGCCTGCAAGTCCCACGTTTCCACATCATCAGTCAGGCCATAGACCGCAAGCCGGTCCAGCAGGTACTGTTCATCAACCGGAGCCACAAAGAAGCCAGCAACCGGGAACACGCCGCCCACTTTGCCCTTTTCACTTAAGAATACCGGCAAGACCGGGATATTACGGGTGACCGGATCGGACTTGATCTGTAGCAGGATGCCCCAGCCATCGACGGAATGCGGCGAGATATCCAACACCACCCCCAGCGGCCGACCATCTGCCAGATGCTCAAGCTGTTCCAGCCTGGGCTGATAACCGGCAGCCTCCAGATAGCTGCCAAGAATGGCTTCACGCCCTTCACCGGGCCGAACACCCAGGATCCAGAGTTCCGGTCGTACAGCCCCAGCGGCGTTCATCGCCGCACCGTCATCCGCTTTTGCATCCGTCCTCCCATGGCGGCCATCTGGTGCTTCTGCAGCTGGCCCAGACTCTCCAGGTGGAACTGGTACCAAGGATCGCCAAAGCTGCGCATCTTCATCTTGCGGCCGTTCTCAAGGTTATCCAGATTTTCGATGATATGGGGATCGGCAGGCAGTTTTTTAAGACCACGCCGCAGCACATCCTTGGCCTTGGCCGTATCGTTGCACTCTTCAGCCAGGCAGTAAGCGTAGAGATTCCAGAGCAGCGACTCCTTGCCGTTCCACTGCACCGCCTTCTCAAAAGTCTTCTCCATCTTGTCGCGCTTCTGACGCTTCAGGTAGCTGATGGCCAGCATCCCCATGGCGATCCAGTTCTTAAAGAAGGCCTGCTCAAGATGCGGAAAGGCGTTTGAGAAATCACGCTTGATGTAGTAAGCCATACCGATCTGGGAATTGATCTGCTGGCTGACGTACAGCTGCCAAGGGCCGTAGCGCAGGGCATCCTTCATACTGCGGATCGCCTTCTCAAAACGCTGGGCCTGCAGGTCCTTGCCGGCCAACTCCAGGGCAGCCATCACCTTTTTCATGATGATCCGTGATGCCAGCACAAAAACGGCAGTAAAGACCACCATGCCAACCATCACTGAAAGCCACCAGCTCAGCTGAAAACCAAGCGCCAGCACCAGCAACACCGCCACTCCAGCGGCAACAGACAGAAGAATCGAATACATAGAAATACAATCCCTTCGGATGAAAGTGGTGGCGTCTTAGGCCCTGATCCTGTCCTGCGTAGCTTTTCGTGCAATTATCAACCGCTTGCCGGGGGCCAGTGCCATCTTGCCCTTGAGGTTGTTCCAGGAAGCCAGGAGCGTGGTGGGGACCTTGAACCGGCGAGCCAGGGCGGTCAGCGTGTCGCCCTTACGCACCGTGTAATAACGGATCTCGGCCTGCTTCGGCACCTGCTTGCCCTCGTTGGCGAAATCCACCGACTGCCGGACTGGAACGATCAGCGCCTTGCCGGCCACCCGTTCCCTGCGCCCCAGGCCATTCAGTTCGGCCAGTTCTCCGGCACTGATATTGAAACGGCGTGCCACGCTGCGCAGGTTATCCTTGCGACTGGCAGTATAGCGGGTATAGAGGGGCTTTTCACTATACCGCTCCTGCTCGGGAATCTCGGCATAGGCCGCTTCAAAACGGGCCTTGGTACCCTTGGGGATGCGCAGCTCGAAATTTGGGTAATTAGGCGGGGTTGTCCAGTGACGCAGGGCAGGGTTCAATTCACGGATGCTCTGGTAGCTAGTGCCGGTCAAACGGGCCACCAACTCAAGATCGGTTCGCCCGGGCAGCGTCACCGTATCGTGCTCGACCTGGGGAATCTGCACAACCTCTCCAAAACCGTAACGAGCCGGATCTTTGGCAACAATGGCGGCAGCCAGCAGCTTGGGAACATAATCCTTGGTCTCGCGCTTGAGGTACGATCCTTTGGTCAGCTCCCAGAAATCACTGGTATCGTATTTATCAATGGCACGGAATATCTTGTTTTCGCCGGCATTATAGCCGGCGGTGGCCAGGTACCAGTCGCCGTTGAACATGCTGGACAGGTCTTTCAGGTACATGGCAGCCGCCATGGTGGCCTTGACCGGATCCCTGCGCTCGTCGATCCACTGATCGATCCGCAGCGAATACCGTCGTCCGGTGGCGGGCATAAACTGCCAGGGCCCGACGGCGCTGGCTACCGAACGGGCGTGCAACACAAAGCCACTCTCGATCATGGCCACATAGACCAGATCTTCAGGCAGGCCCTCCTTGCGCAACACCTCTTTCATCATCGGCAGATAGCGGGTTGAACGGCTGAGCCAACGAGCAAACGAGGGCTTTGAACGTCCCTGGAACTGCTTGATAAAATATTCAACCTGGCTGTTAAGGGTCAGCGGAAGGTCCGAGACCGGGAGGTCGTCGGGCAGACGCAATTCGGACAGCAGGTCAACCTCTGCGTCCTGTAGTTCTTCAAGGGTAAAAAGGGATGACAAGCTGCCAGGAGCGGGCTGCCCAACGGCCAGTTCCTCAAGATCTGCGGCTGTTGCGTGGGACTCTGACCCAACGGACGTGACTGAACTACCCCCAGTGCTGTGGGGTTGCATCAGCTCGTGCAGCAGTTTTTGTGCAGGGTCTGTGGCGCCCTGGGCGGGCAGGGCACACACCAGCAGCAGGCCACAAACGGCAAGCAGAGATTGTTGTATCACGAAGCAGTACCCTCAACCATTCCATTGCAAAAGATGCGGCATTATAGTCGCTTAACCGCCGAATGTCAAATCAGCCAACATGCTGTTTTTGCAGTTAAAAACAAAACGAGCCCATCGCAGGGCGATGGGCTCGTCAGGACAGCGCGGAACAGACACGTTGATCAGGAGGCGAGTTTACCCTTTTCTTTCTGAATCGCCTCACGGCCGGCCTCGATGGCAGAAGCCAGGATCGACTTCTTCTCACGAATCGCCTCCTGACCTTCCTCGAAGGCATTCACGATCTTGGTCTGCGCATCCTTGGTATATTCTTTGATCTTTTCTACGGCATCATCAGCCAGGTCAGCGATCTGCTCTCTGGTCTCACGCCCGCTCTTGGGTGCGTACAGCAACGCCAGGGCAGAGCCCAGGGCCGCACCGGCTAAAAACGAAACCACCACCGCACCAGTCGATACACCATTGTCATTGTGGGCCATTGGTCAAGCTCCTTTCATCTTGCGATTGAGATAACGGTCCAACAGAAATTTACCGGCCACCTTCGCACCGGTTGCCCAGGCGCTGGCCTGACCGAACATGCCGGTAACCAGGCACATGGAGCGATTGATGGTGTTCATCTGATCGCCCGTTTCACCCAGTGCTGTCATAAACCGCTGAACATCGGCAGTGCGTTCTGCCAGGCCTTTGCTCACCGTCTTCAACTCCGCCAGCACTTCGTTCAGCTCTTTGATCGTGGGCTTGAGCTCGCTGGTCAGAAGATCGGCCAAGCCGGTCACCGATTCGGCGGTACGCTTTACCGACAGGATGGTCGGTATCAGAAACAGAACCAACACCGCCAGGGCAATGGCGGCAATCAGTGCGGCAAGTGCTCCGAGGGTCATTGCGACGCTCCTTTCGTTACATATACGTCAGTCGGATTTTAAGTATAGCTGATGCTGGCGGTTGTGCAAGCAAATCATCGGGCAACAGCCTAAAACCGGATTTAACTAGGCGCAACCATCCTGATCCGCCGCGAGGGCGAGGAGTGAGGCGGCACCCTGCTCTACCAGACAACCGCTACGCGACGTGGTCTCTTCGGCCATGTTGACCAACCGCTTGGCCCAGGCCAGGCTACTGGGGCACATAGCGGCAATCCGTTCAGCCATGGAGACCACCTCATCCCAGTACCGCTCACCGCTCACCACCCGGTCCACCAGCCCCATCTGCAATGTCTCGGCAGCGTTGTAACTGTCGCAGGTCATAAAAATCTCCCGGGCCCGGTTTTTGCCCACCAGACGCGGCAGTTTCTGGGTGCCGCAAAAACCGGTGATGATCCCCAGCCGTGCGCCGGGATGGGCAATCAGCACCCGGTCGCTGGCGATGCGGATATCGCAGGCCAGGGCCAGATCGCAGCCACCTCCCATGGTGATGCCGTTCAAGGCGCCGATAATCGGTTTGCCGACACGCTCCATCTGCTCGAACAACGACTGCCCAAGATCGGCGAACTGTAGCGCATCCTGCGGGGTAAAGGGACGCATCTGGCCGATATCGGCCCCCACCGCAAAGGATTCGCCGGGCCAACCCGACAGCACAAGGCAGCCCACCCCGTCATCATCCTCCAACTGAGCCAAGGCCCGTTGCAACTCACGGATGGTGGTCACCGACAACTTATTGAAGCGGGCCCCGCTATCCAGGATCAAGTAACCGACCCGGTTGCGAACCTCGATACGCAGCTTCTTGTACGGCATCAGATTCCGAGCTCCTTCTCCATCGCCAACCTACATCTCGATACCGGTCCGCGCAGGGACCCCGGCCTGGTAGTAATGTTTGATCTCACGCATTTCGGTCACTAGATCGGCCGCCTCCACCACCTGGGGATGGACATTGCGTCCGGTAATAACCAGCTCCATCTCGGCAGGTCGCAGGGCGATCAGTTCCAGCACCTGGTCCAGGTCTACCAGGCCAAAACCCAGCGCACCGTTGAGTTCGTCCAGCACCACCAGGTCATAGTGGCCTGAGGTAATGATCTCCCGTGCCTGTTGTAAAGCCTCCTGGGCTGCAGCCCGATCGGCGCTGATATCGCTGGTGTTGACCCAGCCGGGCTGACCGGTCTGGATGATGGTGAACAGCGGCGCGAGCTTTTCAGCCATCAACTGCTCGCCGTAAGGTCCGCCACCCTTGATGAACTGAAAAAAGCAGACCTTCAGTCCGCGGCCCACGGCACGCAGGCATAACCCCAAAGCCGCTGTGGTTTTGCCCTTACCATTGCCGGTATACACCTGCACACAGCCTTGCTTAAGCGGCATCGGTCATTCTCCCGTAAAGTGCGGTTCCCGCTTTTCCAGAAAGGAGCCCATCCCCTCCTGTTGATCGCGAGAGGCAAAGCAGAGCGCGAAGGCATCCCGCTCCAGCAGACAGGCGGTCTTGAGATCGATATCATACCCAGCGTCCACCACCTCGCCGCCTACCCGTAACGCCAGTGGAGAACGGGTGCAGACACGCTGCAACTGGTCCATGGCCGCTTGTTCGAGCTCAGCCGACCCATAGAGTCGGTTGACCAGTCGCACCCGCAACGCCTCCTCGGCACCGATCAGCTCACCAGTGAACAAGAGCTGCTTGGCCACTGAACGGCCAACCAGCCGGGCGAGGCGCTGGCTACCACCAAAGGCGGGCAAGAACCCCTGGCTGATCTCAGGGAACCCGAAGCGGGCCGAATGGTCAGCAACGATAAAGGAACAGGCCAGCGCCAACTCCAGCCCGACCCCCGCAACCTCACCGGAAAGAGCAGCCACCACCGGTTTGCCCAATCCCTCCAGGCCAAACAGCACCTCTTGGCCAAAAGCTGACATACGGGCGGCATCAGGCGGTGTCAGCGTGGCAGCGGCGGCCACCTGGCAGAACTGGTCACCTTGGCCACAGACCAGAACACCCCGCACACACTCCTTGACGGCGAGCAGCTCAAACTGCTTACGTAGCGCCACCAGCAGGTCACGACGTGAAAGCTGCGCGCCGCCCGGTATCCGCAGCCGTGCAACCGGCCCTTCGAGCTCTATTCGACAGACTTTTTCAGGCATAGATGAAGCATCCCTTCAGCGTTTTCAACCGACACAAAGTATATACATCCACGCCCGACAGGGTCAAGAACACTGTGTCACGCCTTGCCAGCGGCAGGTTTATGGGTATACTACAGGCCATAGTTGCGCCACACACTCCGGGAGGCAGCATGCAACTCACCCGTTCCATCCAACGCAGTCGCAGTACGCACGGCGCTACCGCCCTGATCAATGCGCAATGGCTTGAATCCCACATGTCCCCCTTCTTCTTCCAGGCTATGGCCGATGAACCTGAGGCCCTCACCACCCTGGCCAGAGGACTCGATACACTGCAGCATAATCGCCACCTGATGTTGATCGATCGGGAGCGAGCCTTGATCCTGGCCTGCGTAGACCAACCCGGCTCGCTGTACGAAACCCTGCGCCGCATTCAGGTTGAGCATATCTCCTATGCCATGTTCTCCCACTCCAACGGCGCCATGCCCGGCATGACGGAAGAGCTGGAAGTACAACGCTTCGAATTCGACCGCCGCCCCCACGGCGCGATTGATCCACAGCGTGAGCCAGAGCTTGACCCCAAACTGCAACGATCAATTCTGCGCGAGCTGCGCAGCATCGCACCATCGCTCAATCGACAACGTTGTCTGCGCCTGTTGAGCCTGCTCTGGCAGAACAACCCGGCCAACGTTGCCCTGTCGCCCCCCAGCCGTACCGCCTGGTTACTCTGGCTGTTCAGCCAGAGCAACGCCAGTGGTGGCCTGTTTCTGGACCTGCGAGAGGTTGAACGGGATGGCCAGCATGAAACACGGCTGCTGTTTGCCGTGGGCAATCCGCCCCAGGAAGAGTTTCTGCTGCAGGTGGTGGAGGTTTTCAACCGGTTGGACATCGGCATCCGCAGGGCCTACTGCCAAACCATATCCAACGGCATCCACCCTTACTTCCTGGGTACGTTCTATCTGCAACACCGCAGTGGCCAGACGCTCACCACCGACTCACCACTGGCAGGCCGCATGCAGCAGGAGTTGTGCAACACACAGATCCTGGCCAACACCGGTTACAGTTACCGGGAATGGGTGACCAAAGGCGTGCTGCCGGGAGACGATGCTGCCCTGATCAACGCCTTTGTGGCCTTCTGCCATACCAATCTGGCCCACAGCAACCCTGAACGCTACGGTCTGGAAGACGTGCAGAGCGCCTTCCACAGCCACCCCGAGATGGCGCTGCTGCTGACTCGCCTGTTCAGGCTGCGCTTTGACCCGGATCTAACCGACCGCCAGCAGTACCAGCAGGCCCTGGCCGAGGCAACCCGCACGGTACAGGATTACAATACCGGCCACCGCTGGCTGGACGAGATTCGACGCGCCATCTACCGTTGTTGTCTGCTGCTGATCAGCCACACCCTCAAGACCAACTTCTTTGTCGTTGAAAAGCAGGCCCTGGCCTTTCGACTTGATCCGGCCTATCTCCAGGAGCTGGGCACCAGCGTTACCGCCGACCTGCCGGAACCGCTGCCGTTTCGGGTCACTTTCTTCTTCAGCCGCTACGGTCACGGGTACCACATCGGTTTTTCCGACATCGCCCGCGGCGGCTGGCGGACCATCATCGCCCGCAGCCAGGACGACGTGGTTACCGCAGCCAGCACCCTGCTGCGTGAGGTCTATGTGCTGGCCCACACCCAACACCTCAAGAACAAGGACATCTACGAGGGCGGTTCAAAACTGGCGCTGGTGCTGGACGCCAGCGACCTCGACTCCGCGGCCCATGATGCGGAGACCTGCCGTCTGTATAAGCTTCAATACAGCATCGCTAACGCCTTTCTGGACATTTTCATCACCAGCGAAGGCCGCGCCCGTGACCCGCGAGTGGTTGACTACTACGGTGATGACGAGCCGATCGAGCTGGGACCCGATGAGAACATGCACGACAGCATGATTGAGGCCCTGGCCGACCTGTCCAGACGCCGCGGCTACCTGCTGGGCGTGGGAATTATCTCCAGCAAACGCTTCGGTATCAACCACAAGCAGTACGGCGTGACTTCCACCGGTGTGATGACCTTTGCCGAAGTGGTGATGGCGGCCCAGGGGGTTGAGATTCGTCGCGACCCCTTCAGCGTCAAGCTGACCGGCGGGCCGGGCGGCGATGTGGCCGGCAACTGCCTGCGGCTGATCCTGGAACGCTGCCCGCAGGCACGGCTGACCATGATCCTTGACGGCACGGCCGCCGCCTACGACCCGGCAGGACTCGATCGTAACGAACTGCAGCGGATTACCCTGCGACACGATCTGGATTACTTTGACCCGCACCGCCTCAGCCCCGGCGGCCTGATGCTCTTCCGCAACGGCCAGCGCAAGGAGGGCCTGAAACAGCTACACCGGCGAGCGGAGTGTCTGCCTGACGGCAGCCTGCAGGAGCACTGGATTCCAGCGGATGATTTCCATCGTGAATATGATAAACTGCTATTTCGCGTGGCGACAGACCTGTTTATTCCGGCCGGTGGACGTCCGGAGACCATCGACGAACGAAACTGGAGGGACTTTCTGCTGTCTGACGGCAGGCCATCAGCGCCGGTCATTATAGAGGGAGCCAACTCTTTCATCACCCCCCAGGCCCGTCTCGAACTGCAAAAGGCCGGCTGCGTCATCATGCGGGACGCCTCGGCTAACAAGTGTGGCGTAATCTCCTCCTCCTACGAGATCATCGCCAACCTGCTGCTGACGGAACAGGAATTCCAGTCCGTCAAGGAGCGCTATGTGGCCGATGTACTGGCTATTCTGGAAAAACGGTCCCGAGACGAGGCATGCCTGATCCTGCAACGCCGCCAGGAGTCGGGAGGTAACCAGACGTACACTGAGCTTTCCAGCCAGATCAGCCAAAACATCAACAGTTACTATAGCCGCCTGTTCCAGTTCTTCAGCCAACGCCCCCAGCTCTGCCTGCAGCATCCTTTCCGCGGGGCCTTATTGCGGCACCTGCCGGCACTGTTGCGGGAAGAGCCCGCCTTCCGCCGCAGGATCAGCCGGCTACCGCGCAAGTACCAGGCAGCCATCCTGGCGGCCGAAATCGGCGCTTCGCTGGTCTATACCGGCAACCGCGATGCCGACTTTGAGCAGATGGTGCGCCGCCATCTGCAGCGAATTGACTCGGCCTGACACGTAGTTTTTGCTTTTGCTGATACGCCGACCTGTGCTAGAGAGAATACAGAAACTGCCTGTGAAGAGGAGGTCCATCATGTCCCGTTCCAACGATAACGCCGCCACCACCGCCATTCTGGCCTTTGCCTCTGGAGCCCTGCTGGGCGCGGTTGCCGCCCTGCTGCTGGCACCGGCACCGGGGGACGAAACCCGTCGCAAATTGGCCGGTATCCAAGAAGACGCCACCGGACGGCTCAAGCAGTACGCCAAAGAAGCCCGTTTCAAGATGGGCCCAAAAGGAAAGGGCGAAGACCTGCAGTACGATGGCGGCGACGCCTGGATCTAGCCATTGATACGCTCTGCGGCCTGAACGATAAAGGCCCCGACTCCTGCTGGAGTCGGGGCCTTTTGTTTACATCAACCACCGTGGCTGTTACTCAAACACGGCCTCAATGCGGCGGTTCAGTGCACGCCCGGCAGCGGTGGCGTTATCGGCCACCGGGTTGGCTTCGCCATACCCTTTGGCGCTCAGGCGATTGGCATCAACCTTGAAATTCTTGATGATGTAATCGCGCACCGCATTGGCACGACGCTGGGACAGCTGCTGGTTGAGCCGGTCGTTACCCACGCTGTCGGTGTAGCCTTCTATGGTCCCTTTAAGGGTCTTGTCCTGATTGAGGGCCTCACCGACTGCCTTCAATTCATCGTAGTACTGCTGCTTGATCACCGACTTGCCGGTATCAAACTGCACCTTCAGGGCAACACGGGTAACAACAGGAGCGGCTTTCTGGGCCGTTGACTCGACGACCTTGGGAGCACAGCCGTCCTGATCCACCTTAACGCCTCTGGGAGTGCCGGGGCACTTATCCAGGTAGTCATACACGCCGTCACCGTCGGAGTCCAGCGGGCAGCCCTTGGCATCAACCTTCACGCCCAGCGGCGTACCGGGGCAGTTGTCCAGGTAGTCATACACGCCGTCCTTGTCACTATCCAGCGGGCAGCCCTTGGCATCAACCTTGACACCAACCGGGGTGCCGGGGCAGTTGTCCTGATAGTCGTACACGCCGTCCTTGTCGCTATCCAGCGGGCAGCCGTCGGCATTCACCCTAACTCCCTTGGGGGTACCGGGGCAGTTGTCACGATCGTCAATCACGCCATCGCCATCGCTGTCGACCGGAGCCGCCACCACCGGAGCAACCTCAACCGGTTTGGGGGCCGGCTTGGGTGCGCCCACGGCAAAAAGCAGGCCCAGGGTGTACTCAACGTTGTTCTTGATGCTGCTGTCAGCAGTGTAATGCAGGGCGCGCACATCGCCACGCAGGGCTGCGTTCTCGGTAAAGAACCACTTTGCGCCGGCGCCGTAGTTCCACATCCCTTTTACCTTGCTCTCTTCCACATCGAAACCGCCGAAACCAGCTGCCAGATACGGCACGAAATCGCTTTTAGGCATGAAGTTATAGAGCAGGTCACCGCCGTAACGCACCATATCAGTCGATCCGCCACCATCGTAACGCCCCTTAATGTAACCAGCCACCCCTTCCAGTGCCCAGTTATCGGTCAGGTTATAGCCCAGACGCAGACCAAAGGTGGGGGATACGTTCTTCATGTCCAGATCACCATCAAAGGTCACCCCGCCGGCATAGGGGGAAAAGGTAAAGGTCTCTGCCCTGTTCTCTGCCAATGCAACCCCGGCCTGCAGCAGTACAGCACAGGCGGCAATCCCTGCCATTTTTTTCATCATCATCGGTGTTCCTCCTTTCAATTGCGTCCCGAGGGACCAGCTATACCCCCTAAGACAATCCTTAACGCTGTCGTTGTAGCACACATTTTTGGCATGTCAACCGTCAGCCCCTTGCAAAGCAGGGGTGACGCAGGTACTATAGGTTCGCAAACACCCCTTAGGCGAGGAGAAACAGAGCCCATGTTGTTCATCGCTCACCGTGGCCGCCGGATTCGCGGCAAAGAGGTCTTCCGTCGGATGGTTCGGGAGACTGCACTGTCGGTCAACGACCTGATCTACCCGATGTTTTCCGCCTTCGGCAGCGGCATCCGCAAGGAAGTCTCCTCCATGCCGGGCATCTATCAACAGTCCATCGAACATATCGTGGCCGAAGCCAAAGAGGTCCACGGGCTGGGTATCCCGGCCGTGATCCTGTTCGGCATCCCGGAGACCAAGGATGCGGTGGGCAGCGACGCCTATGCCGAGCACGGCATCATCCAGGATACCATCCGGGCCATAAAAAAAGAGGTGCCGGGGCTGGCTGTGATCACCGATGTCTGCCTGTGCGAATACACCGACCACGGCCACTGCGGCATCATCAAGGACGGCGATGTGGATAACGATGCCACGGTTGAACTGCTGGCGCGGGAGGCGCTGTCACACGCCGAGGCCGGCGCCGACATGGTGGCGCCCTCCGACATGATGGACGGCCGGGTGGGGGCCATCCGCCAGATCCTGGATGACAACGGTTTCAGCCATATTCCGGTGATGAGCTATGCCGTCAAGTACGCCTCCGGCTACTATGGACCGTTCCGCGAGGCAGCTGAATCGACACCCCAGTTCGGTGATCGCCGCTCCTACCAGATGGACCCGGCCAACCGACTGGAGGCGCTGCGGGAAGCCCAGGCCGACATCGAGGAGGGGGCCGATATCATCATGGTCAAACCGGGACTGCCCTACCTGGATATCCTGCGCGACCTGCGCAACGAATACGCCCTGCCGCTGGCAGTCTACAACGTCTCCGGCGAGTACAGCATGATCAAGGCGGCGGCGGCCAACGACTGGATCGATGAAGAGCGGGTGGTAATGGAAACCATGGTGGGCTTCAAACGGGCCGGCGCTGACCTGATCATCACCTACCACGCCAAGGATGTGGCCCGCTGGCTGCAAGCGTAGTCACCAGCCCACCGTAAACAACAACGAGGCGGCCCTTTCGAAGGACCGCCTCGTTGTACATTCTGCTACCTGTACGCCTGACACTATTCGTTCAGACGTTTCTCCATCTCCTGTTTCTGCTTGCGGATGGTGCCTTCTTCGCCACTCAACTTGGGCGGCTCACGCTCCGGCAGCTTCATCCGCAGACTGGGCACCGCAAGTTTCTTGCCTTCTTTTGGCGCTGGTGTCACTGCCGGCGCCGGAGCTGCGGCTGGTGCCGCTACCGGCGCAGGGGCAACGACCGCAGCAGGAGCCGGTTGAGCCTTCTTTATCCGCTTCTTGCGGGGCGGAAAGGTCTTCTTCAGGTTTAACTCGTCATTGGTGAAGCTGGTGATGGAATCGCGGTTAATCAGCACCACCACCTTGCCCTTTTCGCGCCAGACTTTTCTGGCATTGATCCAGCTGCCATCCTTCAGATAAACCCGTGCGGCCGAGGCGGTCGCCGCCCAGCAGACCACCAGCACAAACGCCAAAACCAGCTTCTTCATGCCGAACCTCCCTGCAATGGTTAACGTTAACGCGCAGCATGCTACCCTCAGTGAGTCAAAACGGCAAGCGCGTAATCACGCATGTCATCTCCCTGTTACAAAAGCACGGTGTAACACGCATTCGAGTCGTCACTCCAGCCGATAGGCATTCAACTGCTTGCCGCGCCCCACCACCAACGTCTGGCCGTCCGGGGTCATTGCCAACAGATCGGCCCCCTTTTCCAGGCGGTAGCGACGCAACTCCCGTCCCTGCAGACCATCCCAGGCGATCAGCATCTTTTCAGCGCCGCTCACGAGCCGCTTGCCGTTGGCGCTAACCGCCAGATGGATCACCTCATCAGCATGCCCTCGCAGGATCTGGTGCTGGGTAGCCCGCTGCAGATCCCAGATCAGCACCAGCTTATCCTCACCAGCCGAGACCAGATACCTGCTGTTGCCAAGAAAGGCCAGCGATCTGACATCACCGCTGTGCCCGGACAAACTCTTCAACTGGCGTCCACTGGCAGCATCCCACAGCACTATCTGTTTACCCTGGCCGGCAGTAGCCAGCACCCGGCCATCGGCGCTGATGGCCACAGCCAGCACATCGTCAGGGTTCTTGAACGCCCGCAGACGATTGGTTTTGAGATCCCACAGCCAGGATTCTCTCCCTTTCGAGCCGATTGCCACCAGTCTTCCTGACTGGGCCAGATGCAGGTCACTGGCGACGTCATTGAGCTGTAGGGAGGACAGCTGCTGCCGGCGGGCCAGATCCCACAGCACGACACGTTTATCTTTACCGGCCGAGACCAGCTGACGACCGTCAGGGCTGAACTCCAGGGCCACCACCGCCCCCTTCAGGTGACCTGGCAGGGTCATCACCTGCCCCCCCGTTGCCAGATCCCAGATCACGATCTGACCATCGTCATCGCCGGTGGCGATCTGATTATTGTTGGGTGACACAGCCAGGCTGAGCAGATCTTCACGCAATGCAGGAAAGACCGTAGACGGCGTCAGACCACTGATCGCCGCCTGGGCCAAGCGTTCGGCCTCCTGCTTACGCTCCTTCTCCAGCGCCTCAAGCCGTTCTTCCTCCCGCTCCCGCGCCTCTTTTTCCAGCTTCTCCTGATACTTGCGGGCCTCTTTATCACGCTTCTCCTGCGCCTTGCGTTCGGCCTCCTCGCGCTTGCGCTCCTCTTCCCGCAACTTGGCCGCTTCTACCGGATTCAACACCTCCTCCGACTGGCTGCTACGTACCTGATAGCCAGCCAAAATCGGGTCAGCCGGATTTTCTTTAATGACACTGGCCATCGCCGTCTTGTCCCAAACCGAGTCGATCTTCAAGAGCCCCTTGGGAACCCGCTCAATCGAAAGCACCTCGCCGGTCTTGGGATGACGCACCGGTTCCCCCTCCACATACACGCTGAACTGCATGCCAGGCCGCACACCGGCCTGACGGCCCAGGTCGATCATCACCCGGTCGGTTTCACGCTTGACCACATAGCCATCCAGGGGAAAATGCCGGATAATACGGGCCGACATCTTGGACACCAGATCGTTCAAACTACTGGTAGAGCCGGCCCGCACCCGATCGGCCGTAATGATGGCACCGGTCTCAACGTTGATCAACCGCACGTTCAACTCATAGGTCCGTTCATAACTCTGCACCGTACCGGTCACCACGGTCTTGACCCCCAGCAGCTTACCCAGCCGTGAGGCGCTGGCCGGGTCCAACAGGCCGGAGCTGCCCATCTTCTGTTCCTGGAGGATCTGCTGCATCAGGCGGCGTTCGATCACCTCAAAGCGGCCGGCCTCCACCAGGCTGGTGGTGAACCATTCCGCCACAATCTTGCCTACGTCTTGGTTACTGAAGGTTCCTTGCTGCTGAAAATCCAGCACCGCCACCTTGGTCTTGTGGTAGTCGGCAGCACCGCAGAGCGCAGCCCAGGTGACCAGCAGCAGACTCATCAGCAGTACACGAACAATGGTTGTCATAGCATTCTCCCCTAGGCAGACTGCCTGAAACGATAGACCGCTTCAGGAATCGCCTTGTCACGTATATTGCCAAAGGCAAGCCGCAGGTATCCCTCCAGCCCGGGGCCGAACACCTCCCCCGGCAGGGTCAGCAAGCCGGCCTCCATTGCCAGGCGGCGGGCCACCTCACGACCGCTGCGGCCATCAAAGGGATGTCTGACCCAGGCGAAAAAACTGCCACTGGCCACCAGCCTGAAACGGTTCCCCGGCAGGGTAAATTCATTCACGAACAGGTTGTGGCGCAACGACATCATCAGCCGGTTGGCCGCCACCCACTCATCCAGCCGCTCCAGACCATACTGCAGGGCCAGCTGCGTGATCCTTGGCTGACAGACCGTCATGCTGTCCTGCACCTTGAGGGCCTGTTCGATAAAGGCCGGCGCCGCAGCCAACAGACCAGCCCGATAGCCGGTCAAGGCGTAGCTCTTGCCGAAGGACATCACCTGCACCAGGCTGCTGTGCCACTCCTCAAGGGTGAACAGATCGTGGGGCATACCCTCCACAAAATCGCTATAGGTCTCATCCAGCACCAAGGCAATCCGGTGTTGGCGAGCCAAAAAATAAAGCTCCCTCAGCAGGTCGGGCGGGATCACCGTGCCCGTCGGATTGCTGGGGGAAACCAGCAGGATCGCCCGAGTGCGGGGGGTGATCAGCTTGGCAATGGCAACCGGGTTGGGCAGGCCACGCTCCTTCTCCACAAACGGGGCATAGACCGGACGGATGCCGAGACTGCCCAGGGCCATCGGGTGGTCGAAGTAGCAGGGCAGCTGCAGGATCACCTCGTCGCCGGCCTGGCACAACACCAGCATTGCCAGCCAGAAGGCGGCGCTGGCCCCAACGGTGAGACAAAACTGGTCAGGGGCCACCTTGGCGTTGTAGCGTCGCCGGTAACGGCCACAGACCGCCTCGCGCACCTCAAGCAGCCCCTCGTCCGGGGTATAGCGGCAGGTTGCCGGATCGTCGACCTGTGTACGCAGATGGGCCAAAAGATCAGCCGGCGGGCCGTAATCCGGCACCGCTTGACAGAGATCGATCAGGGCCGGGGCGTCAACTGCACGCTGGGTAACCCAGCTGCGCACCTCACTAATCGGTGGGGCATGCACACCACGCACATGTTCGTTCAGACTAAAACGCATTGTATCGGCACCTGTTCGGACGCTTGATCATGACCCACGGTGACTGCAGGTCATGGGATGTTTTCTATAGCACAGCTTGCATCGGCCGCCAACCTGTGGCGGGCACGGCTGGGCCGGTCTCACGGATAGACCCGGACCACCTGTTCAGCCACGCAGGCCGGCTTGTCGCTACCTTCAATCTCCACCGTCAACAGATAGATGATCTCGACACCTGCGCCGGCCGACTCGGCCGACAGCACGCTGGTCCGGGCCCGGAGTCGATCACCCGGCCTGACCGGAGCCGGAAAACGGACCTTGTTCAGGCCGTAATTCACCCGTAACCGCATACCGGGATAGTTTTTTTCAAACTGTCCGGCTGCATTGGCCTGGGTCAGGAGCGGCAACAGCGACAGGGTCAAAAAACCGTGGGCGACCGTGCTGCCGAAGGGAGATTCGGCTGCTGCCCGTTGCGGGTCGATATGAATCCACTGCAGGTCACCGGTGGCCTCGGCAAAGGCGTCAATCCGCTGCTGGTCAATCTGCAGCCATTCACCGACGGCAACCTCCGTTCCTACGCATTGTTGATAGCGGTTAAGCAGCTGTTCGACTGCAGACATAGGCTTCTCCTTCCCTAGTGCGACCAAGAAATGCTATAGAGGGAGTGTACGTGATGCGTACCACTTTGCAAGCATGAGGTGCAGCATGAACCTGCATGAAGGACTTAAAACCCTCGGCGAGGGTACGGCCACCAGCTATCGCTACGACGGACCCGATGCCGGTCTGCTGGAATGGTTTCCCTCCCCCTTTGCCAACCGGTCGGCCAACCCCAGCGGTTGCACCGGCACCCTGCATATCGTCTGCCCCGAGTTCACCTGCCTCTGTCCGATGACCGGCCAACCCGATTTCGGCACTATCATCATCGATTACCAACCGGACCAACGCTGCGTGGAAAGCAAAAGCCTCAAGCTGTACCTGGGCTCCTTCCGGATGCACGGTGAGTTTCACGAGGCCGGCGTTAACCGGATCTGCAACGATCTGGTCACCCTGCTGGATCCGGTCTGGCTGAAGGTCAAGGGGGAGTTCACCCCCCGTGGCGGTATCCCCTTCTGGCCCACGGCGGAGTACCGGCGCAAATAACCGCGCCGGACACCTTGGCCATTAACACAAAAGGGCGTCCATCGAGGGCGCCCTTTTTGTGTTAATGCCGACAAACCCGGCTAACGGGTTTCCACACCATTTTGCACCAGCTGCTGCCGCAGCCGAACCGGTTTTCCATCTGTCGTACGGACCTTGATGTTGATCATCTCCACAAACACCGAGAAGGCCATGGCAAAGTAGATATAGCCTTTGGGGATATGGAACGAGAGGCCGTCGGCAATCAGCGCCACACCGATCATCAGCAGGAAGGAGAGCGCCAGCACCTTGACTGTGGGATGCCGCTCCACAAAACGGCTGACCCGGCCGGCAAAAAACAGCATGATCCCCACCGAGATCACCACCGCCGTCACCATCACCCACAGCTGACGGGCCATGCCGACAGCCGTAATCACCGAATCCAGCGAAAAGACGATATCCAGGAACATGATCTGGATCAGGATACCTTTAAACGAAACCGCTGCGACACCTTCACTGGCGTGGTGTTCCTCCCCCTCCAGCTTGTCGTGAATCTCCATGGTACTCTTGGCCAGCAAAAACAGGCCGCCGATCAACAGGATCAGGTCTCGGCCGGAGACGCCATGGCCGAACACAAAAAAGAACGGGGCGGTCAGCTTCATGATCCAGGCCAAGGAGAACAGCAGCAGAATCCGGCTGATCATGGCCAGCGAAAGACCTATTTTTTGGGCCTTGGCCCGTTGGTGCTCGGGCAGCTTGCCGGTCAGGATACTGATGAAGATGATGTTGTCGATCCCCAACACGATCTCCAGGGCGGTCAGGGTCAACAGGGCCAGCCAGGCCTGCGGGTCAAACAGCCAATCCATAGGGAGTACTTCCTTTCAGACGAAGATCTAGATAAACAGCGGAGTCTGCGAGGCCGGGATAATACCGGCTGCCTCGGCCCGACGCAACAGCTCAATCACGGCCCGCTCACCTTCATCACCCAGACTCCGGGAAAAGTCGTTCACGTACAGCCCGATATGGGCGGCGCAGACCTGCTCACTCATCTCCTGGGCATGTTCGCGAATATACTGGGCTGCCTCGGCCGGATGGGCGCGGGCATAGGCCACCCCGGCCGCCAGAGCCGTCTCGATGCAGCAGATCGTCTCCGCCCCCAGGGAGCGGCGGGCCACAATACCGCCCAGCGGGATCGGCAGGCCGGTCTCCCCTTCCCACCAGGCCCCCAGATCCACCACCTGCTGCAGACCAAAACCCTGATAAGTGAAGCGGGACTCGTGGATGATCACCCCGGCATCGGCCCGGCCGGTCATCACCGCATCCATGATCTCGTGGAACGGCATCTCCAAAAAGGTCTCCAGGGACGGGTTGTAGAGCCGCATCAGCAGATGGGCGGTGGTATAGCGACCGGGGATGGCGATGGTTCTGCCCTGCAGATCGGCTGGGGCAAACTGTTCCTTTGCCACCAACAGTGGCCCGCAGCCTCTCCCCAAGGCACTACCGGCCCGTAGCAGGGCGTATTCATCACGGATATGCCCTAGGGCGGCGTAGGAGACCTTGGTCACGTCCAGCACCCCCTTCACCGCCAGCCGATTGAGGGTTTCCACATCCTCCAGCCGTTCGTTGAAACTGATGCCGGCGGTATCCACCAGGCCATGCACCAACGGGTAAAACATGAAGGTATCGTTGGGACAAGGGGAAAAACCGAGGGTCAGGGGCTGTTTCATAGCTGCAGGCTCCCGTTATCCAGAATAACCTCCTGGCTACAGTCGGCCATCACCAGGGTCACCGTAGGCTGATAGAAGACGTAATCCTCATGGAACGGTGCCGCCACCGTACCACCGAAGCCGGTATTGTCCCCCAGGGCCAGGTGGATGGTGCCCAGGATCTTCTCGGCCTCCAGCACGTTATCCGGCCGGCTGGCCTTGTCGTTGGTGCCGATCCCCAGCTCGGCCAGGTTGCGGCAGTTCGGGTTTTCGGCAAACTTGGCCTCCAGCCGCTGCTTGAGCGGATCGTCACCGTCGATCCGCACCACCTTGCCATCGGCCACCGTCAGGGTCAGCGGGCTGGTCAGCTTGGCCGTCGGACCCCACTCGATCACCATGCTGCCGTGGCTCTCACCCTCCAGCGGCGCCAGGTAGGCCTCACCGGCCGGCAGGTTGCCGAAGGCGCCGTCTGCGGTCAGCAGGCCGTCGTCTCCTTCAGCCTTACGCCCTTTTTTACAGATATGCATCACCGTGCCGTTGGGGCACTCCACATAGACCCATTCGGCCCGGTTGACCGCTTCCACCAGACGGGCGGTCCGCGCAGCAAGGGCATGCCAGTCCACGGTCATGGAGGTGGCAAACATCTCGGGATCAAAGTGGGGCAGGGAGGCGAAACGGGCCCCGGCATGGCAGGCCAGCTTGCGGAAGTTGGTGTGGCTGGTGGAGTTGTTCGAAAGGGCGATAATAATATCGGCCACGCTCGCCCTGCCAGCGGCCACGATCCCCCGTGCCCGATCCAATCCTGCGGCGTCGACGGACTTGGCCAAGAGCGGCCCCATCAGGCCGGTGATCTCCAGCTGCTCGATGATCGCCTCACCGAACACGGCCGACCAGAGCGCCAGGGGCGGCTCGGCCCCCGAAGCCGGGGTGGCCGGAAAGTCAATAAACTCACCGCTGCCAAAACGAACACGACTGAAATCGGCCAATTCCCGGGCCGTAGCGTGCAGCCGGCGGCGCCGGTCATGGTCGGCCCCGTCCAGCGTCTCATCGTTGCGGACCAGATCACTGAAGACCAGGATCCGCTCACCTGGGCGATAGCCCATATTCGTCGCAAACAGCGACTCGAACGCCTGCTGATACTGTTCCATTATGAGATGCTCCCTTCAGCTGATTTCAGGGTTGCTTTTATAGCACAAAACAAGCAGCCCGTGGTGCGGACGATCGTAAAATCCCGAATATTTTTCCCTTGATTTCAACGGAACGGTTATGGTAAGCAGGCATACTGTATACAATTCTACGGACACTTTTCGTCTGTCATTATCAACACTTAAGCCGCCAAAATTACTTGGCTTTTGCGTTGCGGAGGTAGCTGTGGCACAGGTCGTATTTTCCACGTGGGGCAGAAACGTCGTTGACAACCGCACCGTAACCGGCGAGCCGGCAGCTGCCAGCTACCGCCTGCCGGTGGCCTTTGACGGCCAGCAGCCGCTGCGGGCTTTCATGGGCTGGGACGGCCTGATCGTCTTTGACAAGGACGTCGATGTGCCTGCCATGGCAGCCGAGTATATGCAGCGAGTACAGACCTTGTACTGCTGCGGCAAGTGCACCCCCGGCAAAAAGGGAACCAAGGTTCTGGCCGACCTGCTCAAAAAGGTTGTCAACGGCCAGGCCCAGGAGGCCGATCTGGATCAGGTAGCCGATCTGAACGCCCTGCTGCAGAACTGCAAATGCACGCTCTGCCCCAGCTCCACCCAGCCGATACTGGACGCGGTACAGCACTACCGGGACGACTTCGCGGCTTACTGTAACGGCAGCCGCGCACTAAAGGGCGACAAGTACCTGCACAAGATCACCGCCCCCTGCATGGACAAATGTCCGGCCCACATCGATATCCCCAAGTATGTTGAAGAGATCAAAAACTATCAGTACAGCGACGCACTGGCCACCATTCGCGAAAACATGCCGCTGCCGGCAGTCTGCGGCCGGGTCTGTCCGCACCCCTGCGAGACCGCCTGCCGTCGCAAGAACGTGGACGACGCCATCAACATCATGGTGCTCAAGCGCAGCGCCTCCGATTACGAATGGCTGCACAAACTGCAGCATCCGGCCAATACCGCCGTGATGAAAAACAAGACCATCGGCATCGTCGGCGCCGGCCCGGCCGGTCTGGCAGCTGCTTACTACCTGGCCCTGCAGGGCTATCGCAGCACGATCTACGAGGCACTGCCGGAAGGCTACGGCGGCGGCATGGTTGCCGTAGGTATTCCTGCCTACCGGATGCCGCGTCACCTGCTGCAGCGCGACATCGACATCATCCAGTCAATGGGTGTCGAAATAATCTATAACTGCCGCGTCGGCCAGGACATCTCCCTAGCAGAGCTTAAGGCAAAGCACGATGCCGTCTTCCTGGCCCCCGGCGCACACCGTTCCAAGCCGATGGGGGTTGAGGGCGAAGACAAGGGCTACAAAGGCTTCCTGCCTGGCGGCATCGATTTCCTGCGTGAGGCCTACATGGGCCGTCCCACCGGCATGGGCAAAAAAGTCTGCGTGGTGGGGGGCGGCAACACCGCCATCGACTGCGTACGGGTGGCCCTGCGTGAAGGCGCCGAAGAATCGACCCTGCTCTACCGCCGCTCCCGCAAGGAGATGCCGGCCGATGTCTGGGAAGTGGACGGCGCTGACGAAGAGGGCGTAAAGTTCGAGTTTCAGGTGCTTCCCACAAAAATTATCGTTGATGCCAATGAGCAGGTAAGCGGTGTTGAATGTGTACGGATGGCCATGGGTGAGCCGGATGCCTCCGGTCGTCGCCGTCCCGAGCCGGTGCCGGGCAGCGAGTTTGTGGTCGAGTGCGACACCGTCATCCCAGCCATTGGCCAGGATCCTGACCTGGGCTTCATCCCGCCCGATATGGGGATCGATATCACCAAGTGGAACACCGTGGTCACCAAGCATCTGCCGCTCAAGGATGCCGCCGGCAAGGCCTTAAACGACAGCATGGGCAACCCGCTTTCCCGGACCCTGATCACCGACTGTGACGGCGTGTTCGCCGGCGGTGATGCCGAGATCGGCCCCTTAACCGTGGTGGCCTGCATCGGCAACGCCCACCGCGCCGCCAACGTGATCGTACGCTACCTTGAAGAAGGCACGGCCTATCTGACCGAGCAGGAGATCTTTGAGGACCTGCTGACCTACCTGGGTGTGTATGACAAAAACGAGCAGGTCCCCTGGCTGGATTCGGCCGACCGTGCCAACCAGCGCGAGGTCCACGGCAAAGAGCGGGCCTGCAAAGGCAACTACAGCGAAGTGGAACTTGGCTTCAGCGATTCAACGGCTCAGGCCGAAGCCGACCGCTGCTTGCGTTGCTACCGCATGGCCATGGTGGCCCTGTAGGGAAACAGCCCTTTTCCCTGTTTAGATCCAAAATTTAAATTCAGCATAGGAACCAAGCAATGGCACATACTGAATGCTGCGATACCAATAAAACCATTACCCTGACCATTGACGGCAACGACGTCCAGGTGCCCAGCGGCACCACCATTCTGGACGCGGCTCGCAAGCTGGGGATCACGATCCCGACCCTTTGCTGGCTGGAGAAGATCTCCACCACCGGCGCCTGCCGGGTCTGCGCGGTGCATGTTGAAGGCGTGGCCCGCCCGATGACCGCCTGCAACACTCCGGTCAAGGAAGGAATCAAGGTCACCACCCAGTCGCCGGAACTGGAGCAGATACGTAAGAAGACCATGGAGCTGATGCTGGTCAATCACCCGCTGGACTGCCCGGTCTGCGACGCCGCCGGTGAGTGCGACCTGCAGGACACCTGCTACTCTTTGAGCGTTGCCAAGCAGGAGTACGCCGCCGATCTGGAGCGTTTGCCGATCCGCTACGACTGGCAACTGCTGGAGAGCGACCCCAACCGTTGCATCCTCTGTGAGAAGTGCGTCAAGGTCTGCCGTGAGATCACCGGTGTGGGCGCCATCGAGACCAAGTCCTGCGGTGACCGCTCCGTGGTTGAGACCGTTTCCGGCCAGCCGCTGGATTGCGACTTCTGCGGCAACTGTATTGCCGCCTGCCCCACCGGCACCCTGATCAGCAAACCGTTCAAGTTTGCCGGCCGCCCCTGGACCTTTGAAGTCAAGAACGGCATCTGCGGTTTTTGCTCCTCCGGCTGCCAGATCGAGTACCACGTGCAGAACGGCAAGGTGGCTCGGGTCACCAGCGACGACAGCACCTACAACAATGGCAACCTGTGCATCAACGGCCGTTTTGGCTACAGCGCTTTTAACGCGCCGCAGCGCCTGACCAGCCCACTGATCAAAGGGGTGGATGGCAACCAGAAGGCAGCAACCTGGGATGCCGCGCTCGCCACCGTCGTCTCGGCCACCAAGGAGATCGTGTCCAAGTACGGCGCCAAGGCCGTGGCCGGCATCGGCTCTCCCCGCGCCACCAACGAAGAAAACTTCCTGTTCGCAAAGCTGATCAAACAGGCCATCGGCTCCCCTAATCTGGACTCCGAGGCCCGGCTCGGCTACGGACCGGCCCAGGCCATCCAGGCCCGCATGATCGGCATGACCGGCGCCACCAAGCAGATGGACGCCCTGGAGCAGGCCGGCTGTATCATCGTTTTGGGTTCTGACCTAAAGGCAGAGTCGGCCGGTTTCGGTTACCGTGTGATCAAAGCTGCCACCAAGCACGACGCCAAGCTGGTGATCGCCTCGGCCCGTCCCACCTCCCTGGACGGTTTTGCCAACAGCAGCCTGCGCTACAAGGCAGGCTCCGAAGGGTTCGTAGCGCTGGGTCTGGCCAAGGCCGCCCTCAACCAGAACAAACTCAGTGCAGGCGCAGCAGAGGGCCTGGATGGTTTCAAACAGGCGCTGGCAGCCGCCAGCTTTGACCAGATTCAGGCCGCCACCGGCCTGTCCGAAGCCGAGTTGAACGATGCCGTCTCCTTTGTCAGCGGCTCAGTGGCAGTGATCTACGGCCACGAGTTTATGCGCAGCGCCGATGCCCAGTCCGCCGTCTCAGGCGCCATCAACCTGGCCCTGCTGACCGGCGCCGAACTGTACCCGATTGACGAAAAGAACAACACCCAGGGCATGCTGGACATGGGCGTTACCCCCGGTGAGGGGGGCAAAGACCTGCTGCAGCTCGTCGACGCCATCGAGGCCGGTGAGATCCGCGCCCTGTACGTGATGGGCAGCGACCTGCTGCAGATTCTGCCCAACCGCTCCCGTGTTGAGGCAGCACTTCGGAAGCTGGAGTGTCTGGTGGTGCTGGACCTGTTTCCGACTGCCATCGCACAGCTGGCCCATATCGTCCTGCCGGCTGCCAGCGTGGCCGAAAAGGCCGGTTCCTTCACCAGCGTTGACAATCGCACCCAACGTTTCAGCGCGGCAGCCGCGCCCGCCGGCGAGGCCCGTCCCGACTACGTCATCTTGGGTGACCTCTACGCGCGCCTGTCCGGTGGGGCCATTCCCAGCTTGGCAGCCCTGCAACTAGAGATCGTACCTGTCGCGAAAAAGCGGTCGGAGCGACCCGCCTTTGCTGCCGTCACCCCGCAGGCCCCGGCCACCGGCTCCATGACCCTGCTGCTGGCCCCCTTCCTGCGCCACAACGGCAGCTACACCAGCTGGTCGGCCAACAACCTGCAGGTGGCCCCTTTAGCCACTCTGCGCCTGTCCATTGCCGACGCAGCCAAACTGGGTGTGGCCGACGGCGACACCGTAACGGTCAGTGCCAACGGCGCTCAGGCCAGCCTGTCGGCACAGCTGCAGGCCACCGTACCAGCAGGCCTGGCCGTGGCCCCCAGCCACTTCCCTGCTGCTGCCCTGAACGCTCTGCAAGCCAAACCGGCCGCCAGCCTGACGGTGACCATCAGCAAAGGGTAAAGACTTACGATACTTACATGCTAAAAAAGGCGTCGCATTAACGTGCGACGCCTTTTTTAGTGCCATATGCCACTGTACTCACAAAACGCTGCAGCGGATATAGAGGAATCTTGAGCATGAGTTCATTTGAAGATTATTTTAGTAAACACGAAGAGCAGGCCTTTATCGGCAAGGCATTTCTGACCATTATCGTTATTATTCTGGTACGGGAATACTTCAGTGGCCTGCTTGCACTCATCATCCTGCTGTTTCCGGTTATTTTCCTCGTCTACATACGCCTGCAGGCCGCCGCACTGGACATGAAACCGAGTGCTCTCCTGGCGCAACATATTACCTTTTTGCCGGTGATGCGCACCGACAAGGAGGTGCTACGCAAGGAGACTCCCTATGTCACCTACGGATTGGTCCTGCTGAACGTTCTCATCTTCTACATCTTTGAGGTCGGGTTCGAGACTGGCGACTTTATCAGCAATAACCTAGTGTTTCTGCCGCGGGATCCAAACTTTTTGAACGTTCCCTTGAGCCTGTTCACATCGATGTTCCTGCATGCCAGCAACGGTCACCTGTGGGGAAACATGTTGTTTCTCTGGGTGCTGGGAGGCGCCGTTGAACGCCGACTCGGCTCTGGGCGGTTCAGCATGCTTTACCTTATCACAGGGCTATTCGGCAATCTTGCCTTCATCCTGGTCAAATTTGCCTTTAGCGGCACCATCGGACACATCCTGGGTGCATCAGGTGCGATTGCCGGTATCATGGGTATTTTTGCCGTGCGCTGCTATTTTAAAAGCATGGTCTTTCCTCTGCCAATACTCGGCATATTTTCCTTGATCCTGCCGATCAGCCTCAAGGTCAGGCTCAACTCGCTGGTAATCATCGGTCTCTTTTTTCTGGCCGATTTGTCCGGTGGGATTGATCAGATGGCTGGCGATCACAGTTCCATGATCGGCCACTGGGCCCACCTGGGCGGTATGATTTCAGGCATGATCATTGCCAGTCGTATGAAGCTTGCCAAAGAAGCCGTTGAGGAACGGCACCTGGAAGCGGGGGTCAAGGCCGCCCATGCTCAAGCAGGCTACTCCGGTGGCGAAAAGTCGCTTGCCATCGTCCTGCAAACCAGCCCGGACAACCCGGACGCCTTACTGGCCATGGCACAATTGAAGACCAAATTCGCACCTACTGATGAAGGTCGCGAGTACTACATCAAAGCAATCACGGCACTACTGAAGACACGCCAGCGGGAAGCAGCCGAGGTCTTCAAGGAATACTACAAGAAATACCTCAAAGGACTTGACGCTTCATTACTCGTTTCGCTGGCCGGCATTTTACAGCGCAACCACGATCTGGATACTGCTGCACGTTGTTTGGAAATGGCCGCCAGCGATCCAAACGCCACACCACAGATCAAGGAACGCGCAACGTTTCAAAACGCTCTGTTGTTAGAACGTATGGGATTCGACGAGGCAGCCCTCGGTGTCTACCAGAGCTACCTGAAGCAGTACCCGGATGGCGAAGGTGCAGCAAAAGCAAGGATGCGGCTGGGATTGCCTGAACCGCCGTCAACTTCTGCTGTCAGGACCCCTGCCCCGCAACAGCCACAAACGGTCCAGGTCACTGCAACAGCAGTTGCAAAACGCTGCCCATCCTGCAACGCGATCATGAGCAAACGCACGGCGAATAGCGGTGTACATACCGGCAAGCAGTTCTGGGTCTGCGAAGGCTACCCGTCAACCTGCAAAACCGTTGAGGCGATAAGCTAAAAACACCATTCAGCATCTGAATGACGCAGACTGAATTGGCATCCATTAAGCGGTTTACCCATGCAGCGACGACAGCCTTGACAACGCTGGTCAGATACATCTACAGCATGCTACTCTGACTGACGACGTATCACGTATGCGCCGTCCGTTTTCTACAAAACTACCCATGAACTGGACCATCCGCGAGATACTGCGCAAACGGCGCACTGCCGAGAACGGCGCAATCCCCCCCCGGCGGGGGGGCAACCTATCTATTTGCCTGGTCTACCCCAACCGCTACGCCACTGCCATGAGTAGCCTGGGATTCCAAGCGGTCTATCAACTGTTCAACGATCAGCCCGAGATTGTCTGCGAGCGGGCCTTTCTGCCAGACCGTGAGGAACAGACGCTCTACGAAAAAAGTGGCGACACCCTGGTCTCACTGGAAAGTGAACGCCCCCTGTCCGACTTTGACGTGATCGCCTTTTCGGTCTCCTTTGAACCCGACTTCATCAATATCCCCCGCATTCTCACCTTAAGCCGTATCCCGGCACTGTCTGCTGAACGGGATGAAACCCACCCCCTGGTTATGGCCGGCGGCGCGGCCTGCTTTATCAACCCGGAACCAGCAGCTGAACTGTTTGACCTGATCGCCGTCGGTGAAGGGGAGACGCTGATCCCCGACCTGTCAGCCTTACTGCTTGATCAGGCGGCACGGTCACGGCCCGAACTCCTGAGACAGGCGGCGACCCTGCCCGGTATTTACGTACCGGCACTGCCGCCGTTGCAACCGATCGCACGGGTCTGCGCTCCGGCTGATGCTGCGCCGTCACAATCGGTGATTATGACCGAGGAAACCGAATTCGGGAATATGTACCTGATTGAGGTGAGCCGCGGCTGTCCACGGGGATGCCGTTTCTGCGCAGCAGGCTTCGTCTGGCAACCGTTTCGCCAACAACCCCTAGACGTTCTCAAGGCCGCCTGCCGGGAAGGCCTCAGACATCGTTCCACCATCGGCCTGGTGGGTGCGGCGGTCTCGGACCACCGCCAGATCGAAGAGCTGTGCAGCTTTATCGTTGAACTGGGCGGTTCCCCTTCGCTCTCCTCACTGCGCCTTGATCGCCTGACCCCAGGGTTGCTCGATCTGTTGGTAAAATCAGGGCACAAGACCATCAGCATGGCCCCGGAAGGCGGCTCCCAACGGATGCGGGACATGATCCGCAAGAACCTGACCGCAGAGCAGATCATTGCTGCCGCTGACCAGGTAGCTCAGGCCGGTATCCTTAACCTAAAGCTCTACTTCATCATCGGCCTGCCCGGCGAGAACGACCAAGACCTGCAGGAATTGATCGACCTGACCGCCGCCATCCAGCGGACTGTGGTGGGTCAGGCCCGAGCCCATAAGCGTCTTGGTGAGATCACCCTCTCGGTCAACCCGTTCATTCCCAAACCATTCACCCCCCTGCAGTGGGCCGGCATGTGTCCGCTCGGCGAACTGAAACGCAAGGTGACACTACTGGAAAAAGGCCTGCGGCCGATTCCCAATGTGCGCCTGAAGGTGGAGGAGCTGCAGGGTTGTGTACTGCAGGCGCTCTTGTCCCGTGGCGGGCGGGGACTGTTACCGCTGATCCTGCAGATGGCAGCCGGCCTGAACCTCAAAAAGGCTGCCAAGGCTTGCCAGATCGAACCGGAACAGATAGTCACAACAACCTTGGCGCTGGATGCCGAACTGCCGTGGGAGGTCATCCAGGCTGCAGGCCGGGCGAAGCTTACGACCGAATATCTGGCCGCTATGCAAGTGATTGGAGTGGGACAGTGAAACAGTGCACGATCTGCGGCAAATCCTTTGACGAGACCCAACCGGCCGATTCGGTCTTTCTTGAGGCTGGGGCCTGGCTGGCGGAAGAGATCTGGAAGGACAACGGTGCAATTTGCCCGCAGTGCCTGGAAAACCGGGCCCGGCTGGCAATGATGTACGCTCACGACTGCAATACCTGAAGCAATTACTCCGGTTTCAGATCACGGATGATAGCAAGACGGCAAGGAGGAGGCGACGCAGGCGTACTGTACGAGTACGTCGAGGAGCCGACGACAAAGCCAACGCAGCTAGCGCTGTGATCTGGAAGCGGAGAAACGTAATAAAAAAAGGCCCGGCATCCAAGGAGGGGGGAGGAAGCCGGGCAGGAAGAAGCGGCATCGTCAGACACCGCTCCTTAAACTTTTTTGCAGGGTTAGTCCACCGACCTGCGCAGGAAGGTGGGGATGTCGTATTGATCCTCATCATCAATGGATACCGAACCGACGTGACGGGTTGGGCGTGGGCTGTCCGTCTTCTGGCGGTCGCGGATGAAGGTCGGGGTCTCGATGTTGATCACGTTGGGCTGCTTGGCCACGGCCACACCGAGCGGGGCAAAGCCACGGTTGCGCTCAGCCATCTCAAAACGATCACCGAAGCCGGTCACAATGGCGGTCACCTTGATCGTGTCACCCAGCGTTTCATCAATTACCACACCAACGATGATGTTGGCGTCCTCGTGGACCTTTTCGTGGATGGTCTTGTTGACGGCGTCAAAGTCGTCCATGGTCATGCTTGAAGAGCCGGTGATGTTGACCAGCACGCCACGGGCGCCGGAGACATCGATATCTTCCAGGAGCGGTGAAGAGATCGCCTTGGTGGCTGCATCGACCGCACGATTCTCTCCATTGGAGATGCCGATACCCATCATAGCCATGCCGCGCTCGCTCATGATCGACTTGACGTCGGCAAAGTCGACGTTGATGAAGCCGGAGGTGGTGATCAGGTCGGAGATACCCTGCACTGCCTGACGCAGCACGTCGTCGGAAGGCTTGAAGGCATCCAGAATGCCCAATGAGCGGGGGGCGATGCTGATCAGGCGATCATTGGGGATGATGATCAGCGAGTCAACATGCTCCTTGAGGGCGCGGACCCCTTCATCGGCCTTGTGCTGACGCAGCTTGCCCTCGCGGGAGAACGGCTTGGTGACGATGCCGACCGTCAGCGCGCCAACCTCGCGGGCCACCTCGGCAATGACCGGCGCAGCGCCGGTGCCGGTGCCGCCGCCCATGCCAGCGGCGATGAAGATCATGTCGGCCCCTTTGAGCAGGTCGGCCAGTTTTTCACGATCTTCCAGGGCGGCATCGCGACCCACGTTTGGATTGGCGCCGGCACCAAGCCCTTTGGTCAGCTGGCCGCCCAGTTGCACCTTGACCGGCGCCAGGGAGGAGCGCAGCGCCTGGGCATCGGTATTGGCAACGATGAAATCCACCTTGTTGATGCCGCTGGCCACCATGGTATTGACGGCATTACCACCGCCACCACCCACGCCAACCACCTTGATGACTGCGCTTTGCTCGATGGTTTCGTCAAATTCGAACATCCGCCCCCCCTTTACTGTATGTGCATGTCATAGTTTGCCTGATTGCCTGCACGCATGCCTTCCGCCGGAGAGCCCTAGAAGAACTCCCGGAACCAGTTCTTCATGCGCCGTGTGGTGGTGCTGAAGATGCTGTCTTCCGATTTGGTGGCGGGAAACTCGCGTGGTCCGATGTTGCGACTGCCGTAGATAATCAAACCGACCCCCGTGGAGTAGGCTGGTGAGTTGACCACATCGATCAAGCCCCCGATCTTTTGGGGGAAACCGCGCCGCACCGGCAGATTGAAGATCTGCTCTGCCAGCTCCGGCATCCCTTCCAGTATACTGGATCCGCCGGTAATTACAACCCCAGAAGCGATGGCATCTTCAAGTCCCGACTTAACGATTTCGCGGTTGACCAGGGTAAATAATTCCTCCACCCGGGGGCCCAAGATCTCGCACAGCACGTTGCGCGAAAGCTCCCGCGGCTTGCGACCGCCCACGCTGGGTACCTCGATCTTTTCATCCTTGCCCACCAGGGCGGCCAGACAGCAGCCATGGTTGCGCTTGATCTTCTCCGCCTCGGCCATCGGGGTACGCAGGCCCACGGCGATATCATTGGTCAGATGGTTGCCCCCAAGGGAGATTACCGAGGTGTACTTGATGGCGCCATCGGCAAAGAGGGCGATATCGGTGGTGCCGCCGCCGATATCCACCAAGCAGACACCCAGCTCCTTTTCATCCGGCGAGAGCACTGCCTCGGCCGAGGCCAGCTGCTCCAGCACGATGTCGGCCACGTCCAAGCCGGCCCGGTTGCAGGATTTGACGATGTTTTGGGCGCTGGTAACCGCACCGGTCACGATGTGCACCTTGGCCTCCAGGCGCACCCCACTCATGCCCAGCGGCTCGCGAATACCGTCCTGCTCATCGATGATGAACTCCTGGGGCAGAATATGGATCACCTCGCGATCCATCGGGATATTGATCGCCTTGGCGGCATCAATCACCCGGCGGACGTCATCCTGATTGACCTCACGGTTCTTGATGGCGATCACCCCGTCGGAGTTGATCCCCTTGATATGACCACCGGCGATACCGGCGTAGACCGACTTGATCTCGCAGCCGGCCATCAGCTCAGCCTCTTCGATCGATTTCTTGATCGAGGCCACGGTGCTCTCAATATTGATCACGACACCCTTACGCAGGCCGTTAGAGGGGCTGGAACCGATACCGACAATCTCAATGCCGTCCTCGGTCACATTGCCGACAATGGCACAGATCTTGGTGGTGCCGATGTCCAGGCCGACGATCAGGTTATCTCTTTTTGCGGACATTGCAGTCCTCCCTTGGGAGTTTGCCGGACGGTTACCCGTCAGCTCTTCTTGACCACGATCCGGTCGTTGTAATCCAGATCAATGTAGTGCAGCCCAGGCTGTTGCGTCATCAGGGTCTGATAAATCCGGGCGAAACGGGTCAGCTTGCCGGAGAAGTCGTCAGTGCCAATTCTGATCGGCACTGCGCCGGAGGTAGTAAACAGGGTGAATCCGTGGGCCCTATCGTAATGAATCTCCGACACATCCGCAAGGATAAATGAGCCATGCTGTTGCAGGGCTGCCAACAGTTCACAGGCCGTCTTGAGGGCCACACGGGTGCCGGCCGGGTCAGCCGCCAGACCTTCCTCGCTCAGACCGGTCACCACCGGCAGATCGAGGGCATCCCCAAAGCTGAGCGGCTTGAACGGTTCACCGGTGGTATCGAGATAATACAATAGCCCCAGATTGACCACCGCCACCGGTTTGCGCTCGGTGATGCTGACCGCCACGGTGCCGGGGAAGAAACGTTGCACCCGCACCGTGGCCACCCACGGATTGCGGGCCACCTGTTGTCCGACGGTCTTCAGATGCAGGCTAAGCAGGTTCTGTCCCGGCGCCACGCCGGTCAAGGCCACAATCTCCTCACGGTTCAGCCGCTGTGTTCCGCGCACCTCAACCTTTTGCACCGGGAAGGGGGTTGCCTGTAGCAGTCCCCTGACGGCGGCCGCCAGCAGTCCGCCTACCAGAATGATCAGACCGGCGCTGCTACCGTAGCGGATGGCGGGCAACAGGTACTTACGCAGGTCGATCGGCTCTTTGCGGATCTTGGTCCGGTTTGGCGCAACCTTACGGTTCGGCTTGGAGCCGATATGCCGCAGGTCGGTCATCACGGCGCGGTTTGTCCCGTCTTCAATGCTGCTGAGGCGACGATCCTCTCCACCAGGGTCTCAAAATCAAGCCCGGCACCCTTCTGGGCGATCTCCGGCAGGAGCGACAGGGCGGTCATACCGGGCAAGGTGTTGACCTCCAGCAGGTAACAGTCACCAGCTTCGGTCACCAGAAAATCCACCCGACTGTAGCCGGAGCAGCCCAGGGCCTGATGAGCCTTCAACCCTAGCTGCTGTACTTTGTTGTACAATTCAGGGCTGAGCCGGGCCGGAAAGACATGTTCAGCCAGGCCGTCGGTGTACTTGGCCTCGTAGTCGTAAAATTCGCGCTTGGGGATGATCTCAATGGCGCCGATCGCTTGATCATCCAGGATGCCGACCTGCACCTCCTGCCCCTTGACATAGCCCTCCACCAATACCTGGTCGTCGTAACGGAAGGCGTCGTCCAAGGCTGCCTGCAGATCGGCCGCCTGTTTGACGATCGTCACCCCCACCGACGAGCCCTCCTGCACCGGTTTGACCACCGCCGGCAGCCCGAAGGGCAGTTGATCGGCGCTCAAGGTCTCCCCTCGCCGCAGCGCGACATAGGGGGTAATCATCAAACCAGCCGCGCTAAAGGCCTGCTTGCTGTACAGCTTGTGCATGGCCAGGGCGCTGGCCAAGACACCGGAGCCGGTGTAGGGGATCTGCATCAGCTCCAGCAAACCCTGCACGCAGCCGTCTTCGCCGTAACGGCCATGCAGAGCGATGAAGGCCAGTTCGATCCGCTCCGCGCGCAGCGTCTCGGCAACCTCATGCCGTACGTCGATGGCCGTGCTGTCGTAGCCCCGCTTGAGCAGCGCCTGGTGTACGGCCATACCGCTCTTGAGCGACACCTCCCGCTCAGCCGACAGGCCCCCCATCAATACGCCGATCCGTTTCGTTTTCATGGCTCTTCCCCCACGATCCTGACTTCTTCCTCCAACACCACGCCGCTCTGTTCCTGCACTGCGGCCTTAACCCGCTGTGCAAGCCTCAGAAAATCGGCTGCGGTGGCGTTGCCGCTATTCACCAGAAAATTGCTGTGCACCGGCGACACCAACGCACCACCCTCATTGGCGCCGCGCAGCCCGGCGGCGTCGATCAACCGCCAGGCGGCCTGACCGGCCGGATTCTTAAAGAACGAACCGGCGCTGGGGTGGCCGACATTATGCTTACTGCGCCGCAGTTCAAGATCCTTGCGGACCTCGTCTTCAGTCTCAGCCGGGTCACGGGGCACCAGCTGCAGGGTGGCCGCCAGCACCAGATCGCCCGCTTGCAGGTCCAGCCGACGGTAGCCGTAGTCCAGCTCGTCAATGCCGAACTCGCAAACCGTGCCGTCACGCAGCAACGAAATACAGACGGTACGCTGCAAGAGTCCCTCGCCGTAGGCGCCGGCGTTCATCCGGATGGCGCCGCCGATGGTACCGGGTATGCCGGAGACAAAACCGATCCCCCCCAGGCCCAACTGCTGGCCGAAGCGGACCACTGCCAGATTTTCGGCGCCGGCCTCGGCCCGCACCTGTCCATGCCCCACCGCCTCAACCCGGTTGAACCGCTCCAACGAGATCACCGCGCCGCGAATACCGCCGTCCCGCACCAGCAGGTTGTAGCCCCGGCCGATGGCCAGCCAGGGCACCTGCAACTCGGCAAGCTGGCGCACCAACGCCTGCAGATCGTCAACGTCCTGGGGCACGGCATACAGGTCTACCGGACCGCCCACCTTGAGCGAGGTATGGCGACTCATCAGCTCGTCGTAGAGCAACGTGCCGCGTATGCTGATCTCACGCAGGTCCAGGCTATCCCTCCAGGATCTTGACCAATGCTTCGCCCTGCTGCCAGATATTGCCTGCTCCCAGGGTGATCACAATGTCGCCCTCTTTGACGATGCCGGCCAGGTGCTCAGGTATCAGCTCCCGGTTGCCGATCCAGGTGACATCCTTCTGGCCGTGGCGCCGGACCTCTTCGGCCAGCCGCTCGGCCGTGGCCCCTTCAATCGGCTGCTCACCGGCGGCATAGACGTCGGTCAACACCAGCAGGTCGGCATCGTAAAAGGCGGTCACAAACTCGTCGAACAGTTCATGGGTGCGGCTGTAGCGGTGGGGCTGGAAGGCCGCCACGATACGGCGCTCCGGCCAGCCCTGCCGGGCAGCCGCCAGGGTGGCCTTGATCTCTGCCGGGTGATGGCCGTAATCATCCACCACCATGATCCCCTTAGGCTGTCCCTTGACGGTGAAACGCCGCCCCACGCCGCTGAACTTGGCAAAACCCTCCTGGATGGCTGAAAACGGCACATCCAGTTCCATGGCCACCGCGATACAGGCCATGGCATTCAATACGTTGTGTGGTCCCGGCATCGGAAAGGAGACTTCACCCAGCCGGTAGCCCTTGTAGTGGGCCACAAAGGAGGTGTTGAACCCGTCATGCCTGACATGGGTGGCGCGGATATCGGCCTGAGCCGAAAGGCCGTAGGTCATGTACCGTTTTTTGACTCGCGGCAGGATCTCGCGGATGTTCTGATCGTCCAGACAGAGCACCGCCAGCCCGTAGAACGGCACCTTGTTGATAAATTCCACAAAGGTGTCCTTGATCTCTTCGATGCCGGAGTAGTGGTCCAGATGGTCGGCGTCGATGTTGGTGACCACCGCGATGGTCGGCGACAGCACCAGGAACGAGCCGTCCGACTCGTCGGCCTCGGCCACCAGAAATTTGCCCTGGCCCAGTTGGGCATTGCTGCCGATGGCGTTCAGCTTGCCGCCGATCACGATAGTGGGATCAATGCCGGCATGGCCCAGGATCGAGGCCGCCATGGAGGTGGTGGTGGTCTTGCCGTGGGTGCCGGCGATGGCGATGCCGAACTTCATCCGCATCAGTTCGGCAAGCATCTCGGCCCGCGGGATGACCGGCACATGCAGCCGGCGCGCCTCGACCACCTCCGGGTTATCATCATGCACCGCCGATGAGATCACCACCACATCGACGTTTTGCAGGTTCTCGGCCTTATGGCCGATGCCGATCTCGGCTCCGAAGCCGGCCAGCCGCTCGGTGATCTCGGAACCGCGCAGATCAGAGCCGGACACCTTGTAGCCCAGGTTCAGCAGCACCTCGGCAATGCCGCTCATGCCGATGCCGCCGATGCCGACGAAGTGTATCTTCTCTATCTTTCCGTACATGGGCTACCTCGCTCCTAGCGCGTTCAACATCTGGTCCACAATCACCTGAGCAGCGTCCCGTCTGCCCAGGCCGGCTGCGTTAGTGCCGATACGCTGCAATTCTCCCGGATCATCCATCAGGCGCGTGATGGCCGTTGCCAGACCATTGCCGCTCATCTCCTGCTCCAGCAACAGCTCACAAGCTCCTTTTTTCAGCAGCGCCTCGGCATTCTTGCGCTGATGGTCATCGGTGGCATGGGGAAACGGAATGAACAGACAGGCCTTGCCCAGGGCCGTTACCTCGGCGATGGTGGTGGCCCCGGCCCGACAGACGATCAGGTCGGCCCGACGGTACTGGCTGGCCATGTCATCAATGAACGGCCGGACATCGGCAGCTATGCCTGCCGCACGATAGGCGGCACAGACCGGCTCATAATCCTTTTCACCGGTCTGATGGGTCACCTGCAGCCGTGACCGCTGCTCGTTCTCCAGTGTCGCCAGCGCCTGTGGCAGGGCCACATTCAGTGCATGGGCCCCCTGGCTGCCGCCAAAGATGAACAGGTTGAAGGGTTGATCCTGTCCGGTCTCATGCCCTGCCCGTTGCCCCTGGTTCCCTGCTAACTGCTCCAATATCTGCCGCCGCAACGGGTTACCGGTCAGCACGGTTTTGTCAGGCGGAAAATACTTGGCTGCCTCGTCCAGCGAGATGAACACCCGGTCGGCCACCTTGGCCAACAGCTTGTTGGACATGCCGGGCAGGGCGTTCTGCTCATGCACGAAGCGCGGCACCTGCAGGCCGCGGGCCGCCAGCACCATCGGCAGCGAGGCGTAACCGCCGACCCCCATCACCAGGTCGGGCCGGTAATCCCGCAGGATGGTGCGTGACTGAGCATAACCGTAGAGCAGCATGGCAGCACCTTGCAGCTTGGCCAGGCTACCCTTGCCCTTGATGCCGGCCGCCGATATCAGCTCCAGCTGGTAGCCGAGACGCGGCACGGTACGGGCCTCTATCCCCTGGCTGCTGCCGACGAACAGCACCTGATTGGCCGGATCACGGCTGAGGAACTCTTCTGCCACGGCGATACCGGGAAAGAGATGGCCGCCGGTACCGCCACCGGCAATGATCAGCCTCATGATGCAGCTCCTTCCGTCAACGGCGTCAGCTTCAGGCCGGACGAGATGTTTAACAGAATGCCCACGGCCAACAGACTGATCAGGAGCGAGCTGCCGCCGTAGCTCAAGAACGGCAGCGCCAGACCTTTGGTGGGCAACAGACCGGTGACGACCCCCATGTTGACACTGGCTTCGATGGCAAACAGCACCGCGATACCCAAGGCCAGAAAGCGCCCGAAAGGGTCACGGGCCGCCATGGCGATCCGCATGGCCCGCTGCACCAAGATGAAGAACATGCCAATGATCACCACTACGCCAAGAAAGCCCAACTCCTCTCCCACCACTGACAGGATGAAGTCGGTGTGGGCCTCAGGCAGGTAGAACAGCTTCTGCTTGCCTTCCCCCAGCCCCTGGCCGAACAGGCCACCGGCTCCAAAGGCGTACTTAGACTGGATGATCTGCCATCCGATGCCGGTGGGGTCCTGTTCCGGGTTCATAAATGCTTTTATTCGTCGCAGCCGATAGGCCGAGTGAAAGACCAGATAGGCCACAATCGGCGCCGCCATCAGCAGCGTTCCCAGGATGAATACCAGCCGGGTACCAGCCGCAAACAACATCAGGATCGCCACCCCCGCCAGAGTCAGTGCCGCTCCCAGGTCCGGCTGTTTGAGGATCAGCAGCAGCATGGCCGCCAGCACCACCATGTAGGGCAGAAAGCCGTAGGAGAGCGACCTGATCTTGTCCGACTTCTTTTCCAGCGAATAGGCCATGTACATGATCAGCGCGATCTTGGCGAATTCCGACGGCTGCAGGTTGAAACCGGGCAGCCGGATCCAGCGGGTGGCCCCTTTAACCTTGCCGCCGATGCCGGGAATCAGCACCAGCACCAGCAACGCCAGGCTGACCAGCAGGATCGGCACCGCCAGTTTGCGCCAGTGATGGTAATCGATCCGCATTGCCACTGCAGCCACGCCAAAACCCACCAGGGCGAATAGCCCTTGCCGTTTCAAAAAGTAGGCGCCGTCATGGAAGTTTTTGGCAGCCATCACCGACGAGGCGGAATAGACCATCACGATGCCAAAGGAGGTCAGGGCCACCACCATCAGCAACAGCACCAGGTCATAATCCGCCAGCCGGAACTGGCTTTTGTCGGCTGCCATCAGAGCTCCTTGACCGCTGCAATGAAGCGCTGCGCCCGCTCCTCGTAATCCCTGAACATATCGAAGCTAGAACAGGCCGGCGAGAGCAACACCACACCGCCCGGCGCGGTCAGTTCTGCCGCCAGCCGCACCGCCTCTTCCAGGGTGACTGCCCGCCGGGTGTCGGTCAGGCTACCCAGCTCCTGCTCCATCCGCTCGGCAGCCTCACCAATCAGCAGCAGATGCCGTACCCGCTGTTTGACCAGCTGTGCCAACGGTTCATACGAACCGCCCTTGTCCTTGCCCCCCGCGATCAGCGTGATGTCTTCAAAGCTCTCCAGGGCCGGAGCCACACTGCCCACGTTGGTGGCCTTGCTGTCCTCGTAATAACGCACCCCGCCCACCTCGCGCACAAACTCCATCCGGTGGTGCAATGACTCGAACCGCTCCAAAAGGGCCTGGCTTTTTGCCTGATCGCAACCCAACAGCAGGCTACAGGCCAGGGCCGCCATGATATTCTCCAGGTTGTGGACCCCCTGCAGCTTGAAGCCGGCAATCGGGAAACGCAGTTCCTGTCCCTGATGACGGTAGATAATCTCACTGCACAGACAGAAGACCCCCTCATCCAGCGCCTGTTTGCGGCTGAACGGAAACAGACACGCCTTCAGTCCCTGTGCCGCCTGCCAGACCAACTGGTCATCGCGGTTGACCACGGCGTAGTCCTCTGGCCCCTGGTTTTCGAAGATGCGCAGCTTGGCGTCGATGTAGCCCTGGTAACTGGCATAGCGGTCAAGATGGTCCTCACTCAGGTTCAGCAGGGCCGCCACCTTGGGCCGGAACTGCTCGATCCATTCCAGCTGGAAGGAACTGATCTCAGCCACCACCACATCCACCTGCTCGCCGCTGGCCGGCAGGTCGATCAACGGATCGCCGATATTGCCGCCCACGTAGGTGGCAAAGCCGCTGCTCTTGAACAGTTCACCGGTCAGGGTGGTGGTGGTGGTCTTGCCGTTGGTGCCGGTGATCGCCACCAAGGGAGCGCTGATGCAGCGCGCTGCCAGCTCCACCTCGCTGACGATCGCCACCCCTTTGGCCCTCGCAGCCACCAGTAATGGCTGTTCCTGGGGCACGCCGGGAGAGACCACCACCAGGTCGGCCCTGGTGAAATCGGCCTCATTGTGACGGCCCAGCACAAAGCGAATCCCAAGCCCGGCCAGCTCCTGCAGCACGCCGGCCAGGGCCTGTTCGTCCCGCAGGTCGGTGGCGGTCACCCGCGCGCCGCAGCCAGCCAGAAAACGGGCACAGGCCACGCCGGTCTTGGCGAGGCCCATGACGGTGATATGCTGATCGCGCAGTTCCATCTCAGCGCATCTTCAGGGTTGATATGGCCACCAGGGCCAGGATGATGGTGATGATCCAGAACCGGACGATGATCTTCGGTTCCGCCACCCCCTTCAGCTCAAAGTGGTGGTGGATCGGCGCCATACGAAAAATCCGTTTGCCGCGGTATTTATAGGAGCCCACCTGGAAGATCACCGACAGCGCCTCGATCACGAAGATACCGCCCACGATCACCAGCAGGATCTCCTGCTTGGTCAGCACGGCGATGGTGCCCAGGGTACCCCCCAGGGAGAGCGAACCCACATCGCCCATAAAGACCTCGGCCGGATAGGAGTTGTACCAGAGGAAGCCTAAGCCCGCCCCCACCATGGCGCCGCAGATCACGGCCAGCTCGCCGGCCCCCACCACCCGCGGTATCTGCAGGTAGGCCGACAGGGTGGCATGACCGGCGATGTAGGCAAACAGCAGGTAGGTTGCGGCGTTGATCACCACCGGTCCGATGGCCAGTCCGTCCAGACCGTCGGTCAGGTTGACGGCGTTGCTGGCCCCCACGATCACGATCACCACAAACGGTATGAACAACAGCCCCAGGTCGGGGTGGAAGTTCTTGAAGAACGGCACATACAACATCTCGTTGAAGGCCGGGTTCAGATAGAGGAAGACCGCTACGCAGCCTGCCAGCAGCACCTGCCAGAACATCTTCTGGCGGGGCGAAAGTCCCTTGGGGTTTTTCTCCACCACCTTCTTGTAGTCATCCACAAAGCCGATTAAGCCATAGCCCACAATGATGAACAGTGTGGTCCAGACGTACAGATTGGACAGGTCGGCCCACAACAGGGTCGGCAGGATGATGGCCGCCAGGATCATCACCCCGCCCATGGTGGGGGGGCCCTGGTTCTGCAGGTGCGGATCAGGTACGTCGGCAAGGTGCACCGCACACCCCTG
>Ga0074197_1000485_pt1 | contig 48787 bp, 90 predicted proteins | sample EPASupsiteSAE305_FD_64526 | JGI IMG/M metagenome (GOLD analysis project Ga0074197, IMG submission 64526) | Bioremediated contaminated groundwater microbial communities from EPA Superfund site, New Mexico - SAE3-05 reassembly with SPADES | ecosystem: Environmental > Aquatic > Deep subsurface >...
CCAACATATGCTGTCGGATAACAATAAGCGTCTAACATTAACGTTTCGCCGCCCGTAGCCAAAACACGCTGCGACGCACCAATAAAATTGCCCGTAGTGCTTACAACATATGCGCTTCCAATGCCGCTATGTACAACAGAGGAACTAGCACTAGCCCCTGAACCAAACAACGCCCAACCGGTAAGCCCATCCTCATAACCAGGATTAGCCGTCATACTCGCCGTGACAGAGACCGAAAGACTGCCAGTATTATCATAAACGTCATAAGCCGATTGGCTAAGACTATAATTCGCCGGGGATGCCGCGTTTGTTGTTACGGTACATAACAATAAAAATAATATGGCTAATACAATAGTGCTAACATAAAAATTTTTATGGCTCATCTCTTCTTCGCCTTACCCTTTTTTGTATTATACTTGCGCCTAGGCTGTTTTGCAGAATTCATAAAGTTATACCCGTCGTCGAAGTCAAAGTTAACATATGCCTGGCCAAACTCGTCAAAACTTGCAGGTGTACGCGGAGCTGACGCGGAATTATCCATCGACGGGGACCATACTGGTGGAATACCAAAATCGCGGGGAATCCTGCTGGGCTCTGGATCTTGGTTATTAAACGGGCGTGAAACATATGGCTCGTAAATATACGTATTTACACTATTATCCGGTATTGTATTGGTATCTGTAATTGTACCTGTGGCATCTATAGGGTAGGATATGCTAAACGCTTCATCGCCTGCTTGCGTTAGATCCATATTCATGGAATATGGTGTATAATCGTTTATAGCCGCTAATTTTGGCAATCCGTTTGCCTGCGACAAAAACCCTACTACTCCGCCGTACAATCCCTTTGATATGAATCCGTCAGCATCGGTATATCCTATTCTTACTGCCCTTGATTCGTCGTCAAAAATATTTTTTGGGCCGTATCTAGGTCTTGTGAAATCGTCGATCTCATCGGATGGGCTGAACATCGATTTTCTTGTACCTAACCCGATCTCATCCTGGAACCCGATACGATCTAATTCTGACGCTGTTGGAACATTACGATAATATGATGAACTGCCCGGAATTACCGTAGATTCGCCGCGAGTATCCGAAAACATCCTGCGATTAGTATCTATAATGTCTGTGATAAAACTGTAGGGTTTTACAGCAGGTTCTACCGGAAACGCATCATCAAGTCTACTACCTATACGCACCCAGTAATCATCAATGGGTGAGGCCCCTTTATATGTCGGAGATTGTTCGTATCTTGGTATAAATCTGGATTCGACAGGCATCTTGTTCTCATAGCCGATCCGTAAGAAATCTTCATAGCCCATCGGGACAACCTGTCGGACCACGGTAGGATTGTTTTCGTTTGTAAACTCGGTCAGATATCTTTCAGGAACCCACATCCACGCTTTACTAGGAGGCATCGACTCGATGCCGGGGCCGGACAATGGCATTTCAGGACCATAAGAATATGCCCCGATAGTTCCGCCCGGTGGCGTTTCTGTCTTTAATGCATAGCCAAACGTATAACTATCGCTTGCAGGATTCGCGTTCATCCATCGTTCATAGCCTAAATTCGGCCTTCCCGTAAACAATTCTTCGGTAGCTATTTTTTGCTGTGCCGTCGATATTGTGTTATATTCCTTCCATCCTTCGCTGCTTGTCTGAAACCTATCCCAAGCTTTATTATATCTTATTTGGCTTCCCTGATTGTCAAACGGGTTTAACACGGATTTAGCAGTATCAACAGTTTGTACGACACCGATTGCAGCATTGTTAACACGGTATGCTGCACTTATAGATACGTCGCGCACCTGTCCTAATGTGCTGAACTCATTAGCATTTACGACAGCAGTTTTCACCTGTCCTAAAGTGCTAAACTCGTTTATAGTAAAAGCTTTGCTGGTTAATGTCTGATAATTCGGACTCGTCCTTAAATTAGGGAAATCGGCCTGCATCTGCTTTAAAGTAGGAGTATATGCTACTAATCCAAGAGTGACGGCCCCGACAAAACCGCTTTGCATTATGCTATCAGCAGTATTGTACTGTTTAACGTCTGACGGGTTAACCTCTAACTGTAGACTCCGCATAACCGGGGCGCCTTGCACAAATGCACTAGTCATTAATGGCACTGCTGCAAAGCTCTGTGCGGTAGCCATTACGATGTTAGGGAAAATTGCAAGATTGCCTAATTTTTGTGTTGCCATTTGCTGCGCGTCGCCAAGATAATTATAATATCCTAGTGCTGCGCTTTCGATTGGCCCGCTAAACGATACTACGCCGCCATTATACCCGCCAACAGTATACATTTTTTGATCGTCTGGCCGCACTTCTCTGATCACGCCCATGCTATTCGAAGGATTTAGATAGATGGTCCGGTATTGCTCATAGGTGGTGTTGCCTTCATTCCAAGTTTTTACATCGACTTTAACAGGAGTGTATCCCTGGCTAGCCGGATCTACCGGCATGTTGTATTTACTCCGGTTTTGTGAATATTGATTAAAAGAATCTGGACTTGCCGCCCATGCCGCCCCCTGTGCAGCGTTTGCAGCATTGGCTTGATCTCTCATCATCTGGTCTTGATTTGTCGGGATAATATTCCATAATCCCCCAATAGCCGAACCGACACCAGCCGCAAATCCAGTTGCAGCATTTTGGATAGATCCTAGATACGGGACCACGGATAGCATAGCCACACCCCTACTGCCGTAAGAACCAGTGTCCATCGGGTGTGCCGTTACGCTTGTAGGAACGTAATTAGATAATGGAGCTGCTCCGCCGCGCCCGGTGCTCATCTGTTGAGCCGTGACCGCTCCGGGGAGTCCGCCGAACGGGTTTGCCGTAATCTGTTGCGGTGCTGTGGGCTGTACTGCCATAATATTACCCTGTCCATACCCTTCATTGCCGACCATTACAGGCCCGTTATACGTATCTGCTGGTCCTTGAACTACTCCGGTAATTGTACCAGTGATACCGCCCGGCACATTACCCGGAGTAGCAGGCCCATAGCCCGTATAATATCTGCCGCCGCTGTTAATCAAACCGCCCTGCCAGACAAAAGCGATTGTAGGACTGTTTTCAAGCTTAACAGGCGTTCCACTAGGAAACTGTGACAGGTACGCCCTCGAAGCCTCAAACGAGTCGCCGCCAACATCAGGAATAACTACGACAGGACCGTTAACAGTAAAAACCGGGTTTACCGGCGTATAAGTTGACCGATTATATATATTGATGTTATTAGCGGCAGCATAGTTTATTACTGCCTGCTGATCGTTTGGTGATAAGTTTGAAAAAGACGCGCCGCTGCCAATATCCGCGCCTGGACTATTAAAGTATACTCCAATATTATTGGGGCCGACCACAACGTTTGTTATCTGGCCCTGGCTGAATCCGGGAGCATTATCAACGACTCTGCCGCTTCCGCCGCCTACAATCGACCGTGGAAGGCTACCGGTCACATTAACCGAATCTCCGTACCATTGACGTGCAGCAATATATAGGTCGCTTTCTGTCGCATAGTTCGCGGCTATTCCGCCGTATGAGCCGGCATATCTGGATTTGACTTCGTTAATATCAATAGACGACGGCCTAGGAGTCGTAACAACTGTACTGCCCGAAGTCGTACCGGCAGGCGTTCCGCTTACTACGTTTACGCCGCCGACATTCTGCCCGGTCGATGCGTTATACTGTGATAATGGCATTGCCTGGCCCTGCCAGATTACTACGCCGCTAGGACTTTCACCCATTGCCATTATCTACACGCTCCCAATATTATTAATGCAGAATTATCATATTTTGAAATCATCTGTAAACGATTACTCCTAAACCGATTACTATACAATCAATTATAGCAATTACTTTATATTAAGCTTTTCACTTTAACGGCACCCCGGCCCGTTTTAAATCGCCATACAATTTCCACCTATATAAATATACGAAGATTAACGGAAAACATAGAACATTAATAATTATGGACGATTCGCCAAGCATTAACAATACAAAAACCATAAAAGCGGTGACTACGATATATGCAGGGATTAGCCGGTTTAAAAACGTGAACAGTTTTTCTCCGCTCCACCCCAACGGGTAAACGCCATCCATAGAACAAGAACAAAGATATGCGAAAAAAACATACAAAATTAAGATAAAAAACATCGTTAATATCGATACATATGTTACAAGTCCCATTATTATAAGCTCCACTGAATGCTTTCAATCCTCACGCTCGCCGCAAACATCTTGTAATAGCCCCAAACGATGCTAAAGATCGCCGCATAATGCACCAGACTATTAAGCCACGTCACCGCCGTACTAGTAAACGCCAACGGGCCATCAACCGGAAGCGGAAAAGCAGTGAGATAAGTTATAATCAACGGGTCGCCCACCGCAGCAAGAAACATGTACATAATCATAGCGTTCAAAATCGTAAAACAACAAACAATACTCCCCGCCATCGTGATCGCAATAAACGGACTGTTAACCTCCGCACGGGCATTAGCAACCAGGATAGCGCCGACACTTCCAAGAAACAGGGCCACGATTGCAAAAACCATTATGGCAACGCCGCTAATCTGCATACCAACAATAGTTTTATTCAACACCAAATTACCGGTAACAAAAGCATTGAACATCGGCTGAATTGCAAAATTATAGGCGAAATACAATCCGGCAGATAATAACGCTATTACGATTACGTGTGCGAGCCACCGGAAATATGCGTCAAATGTCGGCATTTATATATCCAATCCTAAAAAATATTATGGTGCTTCACCAATATTAAGTGTTTGCATTCCTAACGCTTGCACCACTACCATGCCATTCACGCCGCGCCTTACGATAAAACTTTTTACCAATATACAATATGGCACGGCCAAAATTTGAGTAAAACCTCTTTCCAGTCTGGTATAATATAAAAATTGCCGTTATTAGCCCTAATACCCAAAACTGTAAATTATTATAATAGCACATTACTATAAATAATAAATCTACAATACATATCCCTGCTGCAACTGATGTTAAATAAAAAGACGAAGCATATAATTTAGACGTAATATGTATATGATTGTTTTTACTCAATAATCCCGCAAAAAGCGTTGTTAAAAATAGTCCCGAAGACAAAGTAATCAAAAAAACAAGCCAACTAGTTAAACTACTAACAACAAAACTTAACAACTTTGTATTTGTCAAATTAAATGAATTATAAATAGAATTTAATCCAACAAAACATAGCATAACTAAACACAAAGCAAATACCGAATTAGACATAACATCAATAATTGGCATTATAACTTTGTTGCCAAATAAATTATTTATATTAATTTTCATATGATCACCTTATATTTTTAAGAACCCGCCAAGTACGAATACCGCTATACCGCCGCCGATGACGCCGAGTGCTACGCCTTTCCAGAACTTGTCTTCAATTGGCTGTTGCATTTTTGAATAGTAGCTTTCCAGATAGTTTATAAGTGCTTGCAGGAAGTTTATGGCAAACCGCATCTGCGTAGCATTAACCGCCCTGGCAATATCGACATAACCGTCACGGTGCGGTATATATTTGCAGTTAAGTTTAAACCGCTTGATCTCCGCCATATATTCGGCTACTTTGGCAGACTCCATTTCTTCGATGGTCTTTACATCTCGTTCAATCATCTTGTTTTGAACAGTGTCAAAATACTTCTTTTCGACACGGCAATGGAATCCCATAAGGCTTCTTAGAGTCTCGTCATCATGACCACCGGGCAGGCACCCTAATATTTCGCTGTCGGTTAGACTTGACATTAACGGATAGGTTTCAGGGTTCTTTTTTACTTCATCGCAAACCAACAAAGTATCTTGCATTTCTCCGACAGTTTCAGTGCTAGCGCTCGCGCTTGCCTTCAGTAAGAATCGGTGATTTTCAAGAGTCTGCAACGGGCTGGTATCATAAGTTGCCCGGTCCGCAATGATTTTAGACGGATCTTTTTCGTTGAAAATCGGCGCTCCAGGTTCTTTGCTTGCAGTCTCGAAGAATGCCGCACCGTCCATATCGGCATTGATAACAATAGGTAGATCATTCGCCTGTGCTTCCGCCCACGACTCCGCGCCCGGCGTATTACCCTTTGCCCTGCGTGTGGCGATGACAAAGACCACTACTGATACTATTACGAGGATAACCGCGAATATCCCCATCATCACAAAATCGACCATACTTTATCATGCTCCTTTTTTAGTTTTGCCGCCCAGTATTACCGTTACCGCCCGGTATACGCTTACCGATTATAGGCACATCTCTAAGACTAAATCCCCGCGTCCCCGGCTGCATAGCCTGGACCTGCTGCGCCTCTTTAACAACACGGCTATCATGGATATCGGCCAGCTCGTGTTTAAATACCACTTCGGCATATTTCATAAAGAAATGGTTAAACCCATGCTCATCCCTAGTACAACCGGAAAGGTTATCGCTAAACATCTTCGCAATACCCCAACCGATATTGTTAAAGTCGGCCCGCTCGCGCTCTTCTCGTGGCAACATGATCCTACCGGTAAATAAAAACCACAAGGTAAAATCGTACTTTTCCTGCATCGACTCGATAGGAGATCTATTGCTGTGCTTCAACTCGTTACCGCTCGCCCGGATAATTGCAGTACGGAAATACCTTGCCGTAGCGGGGCTAAAATTACACTCTTCGACCAATGCAAGATAATCGTTAGTAGCATCGTTTTCCGTCACGTCTTCCTTATTAGCCCAATAGGGCTGTTCGGCCTTGCTAAACTTGTTAGGCGGCCTCGAATTACCCATTACAGACACTATCATTCACCTATCTAATTGTTAAACGGCTGTTTCAGCTTCCACCAGAATATCAGAGCAGTGCCGACAAAGATCATAAGACCAACAATAGCAAATACGGCGGCAAGCCCCGGAGATAACAATTTAACCCCGTTAGACGTTTCAACCACCTCTATAGCAGTCTCGTAAGCAAGCCATAGAAAAGAGAATCCGCTACCAACAAAACAAATAGCATAAAAAATATATTTCATATCATCACGAATAACACTTGACGCTATCCCGGTAATAAAAAGACCTAACGCAAGAAATATGACCATACTAAAAGGGTCGCTTGTAAGAACAAGGTCAGTCAAATTTAACATCTCCAAAAAAGTTATTACGCGAACCTTCTTCATAGCCGCCCAATAACATTTCTTTTGTAGTTAACTCTAATCTAGATTGATTCAAACCTTCATTATAACCAATCAAAAAATATTTTTTGAAAGTGGCAAACGGATGAAGAACATATCCGTACCGTCTGCCAATATTTAAAAACAATTTAGACATCATACTACTTCCTATGACTGCCCTTGCGTTTCCTAAACTGGCCATTAGATTTTCTAGGGTGTCTTTGAGGTACGAACTTCAAAACGCTGCTTCCCCCCTAATCCATAAGAGAGTAATCTATTACTACATGAATAGTATAACAAATATCATATATAAGTTTATTGTTCTAGTAAAAAAATATTTAAAATCTAAAATCCCCTACATCAGGACCGTTTTCAAAATAGCTCATAAAATCGTCGGTATTCGGCCCATCACTACGCGAACCACCGCCACCGCCACCGCCAGCGCTACGACGCTTTTTCTTGTTGCTGCCACCATTGCCACCAGTCCCGTTTACATGGACATGTACAACAGTACCACTGCCAGTGCCCTTGCCGTTCTTAGACTTCTTCTTATCACCATGAGATTTTTGGGGCTTGCCAACAGAAACAGACTTCTTCTTACCGGACATGCCTTCGCGCTCACCCTCACGATAATTATGTTTCAAAGCCTTAACAGGATGACGCGCATTAGTAACAGCACGACCAAGCTTATAGAAAAACCCGCCGCCACTATTAGACGATGATGCCGGACGACGATTATCCTTAGTTTCTACTTTGTTTTCTCTTTCTGTTTTCTGGCGCTTGTTCTCCGACTCTCGCCTGCGCCACCGTTCTGCGGGAGTCTCTCCAGGCGGGCCCGGACTAAAATTCTTAGACATGACGATCAAATAAAAGTTATAATGCGGGACTTGCGCCCGTAAAAGCGCTAGAGCACGTCCCGCAATGCTGTGCCGTTCAACCACATTTCATCAGCGACACGCTAATACCCAATTCCTAAAAAGAAATTGGAATTAGCGGCCCCGCTTGCCGCCCGGAGCGCCGCCCGAAAGGGACATGAAGCTGGCAATAGTCGGCCAGGACACGTAGGCAATCAGAGCTACGATGCTGATGATCAGGAAGTAGGGCCAATACTGGCTCACAACCGTCACATAATAGAACGGCGAAGAGTTGTTGACCGGCAGTGCGTTAAAGTAGATGTTCGCAAGGAACGACCCGAACGCTAAGATAATCATACAGACAATGCCTTCTATGATCGCGTGACTAGTAAAACCCATATTTATCACTCCTAAACCGGGTCATGCTTGCAGTATAACCGCAAGTGCTACAAAAGATTAATATGCAGTTAGAGTATATATAATTTTGTAATAAAAAGCAAAAATCGGCAGTGGCTTATTATGACCAAAAATAAAAGTGGCGGAATAGCAATTTATATCATACTCGGTTTGATGTTTGGCATTGCAACGATCTTATGGGTCGGCACAATGAGCACCGCAGAACAGAGCGGCGATGGCATGAAAATAGCGGGTTTGCAAATGACTTATGCGCTTAGTATGGGCGTCGGCGGATTCCTCGGCATTTTTAGTATCCTTGCATTTGCAGGAGCGGGTTTTGTCGCCGTTGGCAACTATTCTAAATTGTTATCTCTTGGCGGTGGCAAGTCTAAACGTTCCAGGTGGTAAGCCTTGTTTCAGGGACAATTAGAAAAGCCCATTACAAACAGGGCTGACGACATCTATTTTAAACTAAAAGAATTTAATGATGCGGCAAACGAGTTTGCTTTTAGCCCCTATAGCCCGGACCTTATGCATAGATGTCAGATGAAATGCAGCGAACTTGCTGGACTGTCAGATAATTATCTTAACATCAAAATACCGAAAACAGAAAAACCGGTTGCTGACGGGGATAAAAAAGCTAAGACCGAAAACGAGAAGCTTCAAGAGCATATCGTTAAACTTAAAACTTTTATAGGTTTGAAATATGAGAATCTTAAAGTCGGCAAAGGTATAGATCAGGTTGCCGAAGCACAACAAGAGGCTTTGAGACTTTATAGTGAACACGACCGCCTGTTATTGTTCTCCGGTATTTTAAAATAGGTTTGGTGATATTATGGTTGATTTGCAAAGAAGTATCCTTTCTACTGGCGCGGGCTGGCTTCCTAATAGTGGCTCTACGTGGCCGCAGACCATTTATCAGATGTATCAAAACCTTTCTAATAATCTTGCCGGGGAAAGTGCTGATAATGCGGCTTTTGAAATGCAAGCAAGAAGTATTATAGGCGCTTGTCTCGGAAAAGCTGCCCACATCTTCATCAAGAAGAACAAGCAAAAATATTATGATGAAGCACAGGACGAGATGACTACTGATACGACAGGCGGAAAGTTCACCAGGGATGAGGCGGCACGAAATATTATGTGGGATCGTCTTGCATTTGAAGCTCTCGAACTATATAATAAAAAGACAAGCGGCGACGGGTTTTTATGTAAAACAGCAGTGACATGGATACCGCCTTGCGTAAAGGTAGAGTGCTTACAGCCGGAGCTTGAAGAGGTTGAACAGTAATGATGAGTATTGAAGAATCTCCCTTTGAGTACATCCAATATAACCCGCTGCCAGGATACGTCCCTGAACCTGAAAGCGTATTTGAAAAAGACCTTTTTCATATAGAATACTTATGCCCTACCCCTTTTAATCTTGCTAAACATCTTGCCGAAAGAGTTACCGGATTGAAAAATAAAGATGCTGCTGTCCTCTTTGTAGGTAATAAGGGACATGGTAAAACAAAGGCGGCGACAGGACTTGCAGAAGGCGTAATGTATGCGATACACGAAGCGCAGCGCACCAGAAGCCTATATGATATTTTTGATTGGGAGCGTGATATTGCTTCTATTAGTTCTGAAAAGACTTTGAAGTGTCTTAATGCTAAACGTCCTAAAAGCTGCGTTGTCTTGCTTGACGATATGAGTATTTCATCTGATGCGAGAGAGCATCAGACAAAGAAGAATATTAAGACAAGTCATGTCTGGATCACAATACGTAATCTAAGAGCTGTCATTATAGGTACTACTGTTGAAGGTAGCCTTATTGACATCAGAGAACGCAGGAACTTTAACTATGTTATCAAGATGAAAGACGACACCAGATACGATAACTTATTTGGTGATAACAAAGGCGTGAGAATCGGCGACCTGCGCGGAGTATATAAGGACGGGATTACTGATGAGATCAAGTATCCGCGTATTAAACTTATAGAAAACAACAATCACATAGTGCTAAGTAATATACTGTGCTTCCCACCTTCTAACGACCTGGGGGCGTATGTTGACACGCTTAGAGATGATGAGGCAGAGAAACTTAGACGTATGGACGACGAGTCTGCTAAAGAACAAAATACCTATACTACCTCCGGTACTCTTGAACATAGAATCATAGATAAAGTAATGGAGTATAAAGAGAGAGGCGAAAAGGTGTATAACGCACAGATAGCAAGAGATTTAGGAACTAGTAAGCAGTATGTTGGAGAAATTAGAAAAACAAATAACGTATAGATATAATAAAGGTAAGTAAAGTAAGTTTGCCACCTGCCCGCTTAAATGAATAAAGTGTAATTTCCAAATCAACTCATCCAGGGGGCAGGTGGCGCTACATGTAAGTTGACAATAGGAGTACTATTAGACATTAAGAGAAAATTGATTGTAGGCCAAAACGAGATTTAGAACTATTTGGGGTCTTAAGTCATGAGTAATAGCGATATTCAATGTATTATATTAACAACTTTAGGATCCATAGCAATATTTGTTTTAGCAGGTATCAGCGGAATAATGGGACAATCTGCCTTTCCAGTAGTAATCTCATTGTGGATATTCTGGACTTTGATGATCGGGCTAACATCGCCTGAAGGATTACAATACTCTTAAATACAATAGGTTAGATAGTAACCTTTTATGAAGCGGGATTCACATTGGGAGCGTGAAAAGTCAGGCCGTTTAACCGCTGCGGATCTCCGGCACGAATCAAAAGAATCGTGGGGATGGGAAGTAAAGGAACACGGCCTAACTATGCGCGAAGGCGAGCGGGCCATGTTACAAGCACAGCGAAAAAAGTATGCTGGCAAACCAAAATCTAAGTTCCACCTTGGCGCTAAAAATCACAAAGCTAAAAGTGGGCGCGGAAGAACTAAAAACGGCAATGTGTCGAGCGCATTAAAACGACTTAAAGGATTATTCTAAAAAAGTTATATCGGCAAATTATCATACACTTGTATCTGGTATTCGCCAACAGATATAGTATTTGTTGGCCGATACAACTCAAAAAACGGTTGACTATCGTTTTTGTATTGCAAAATAAACCCGCTTGCATTAGCCCGATACCATTTATTTTCTGTGAGCCACGGAAGCCTTTCGACTGTATCTGGCTTGTTATTACAATTAACAACTATGATCTTGCCTGATGACAGATATGTTATTGGTCCCGCATCCTCGAAGTCGGCAAATCCATATGATAAGTTGTTTTCTTTTAATACATTTATAAGCTCGTAATGATGTTTGTTTATGTCTTCGACGTTTATCATATATCCGATATTAAAGATCAACGATACTGATAATATCAATATTAATGCCCCGCGTATCTTTAAATCTATTTTTGGAAACGCTATGCAGGCGAGTACCAGGAGCGAGATCGTTATAAAAATAATGAATCGCCCATAGGTCAAAGTCTCAAATACCAAAAACCCGGCTACAACGCAAAAGCACACGACAAGCATAGACACAACGATATAATTAGGCTTGCCATTCTTGAATATCTTGTAATCAAGCCTTGACAATAGATAAATAACGGCAAGCGCCCAAACTACAAATAAAATGCCGCTGATAATATTTGGCCTTGCACTATACAGCATTATCAGATTGCCTAGTAGGTTTCCCAAAATGTTTTGAATATTATCAGGATATGTTGATATCGGGTTTAAAACATTGCTTTTTAACGAATAGCCGCCGATTACAAGCTTTACCACATACGATAAGGCTGCCAAAAAATAAAATCCTGCAAGCACCATTATAGGTTTAGCATTATTGTTTCTGGTTTTCCAGGTATATACTATCCAAACGGTATATGGGATCAAGAAAAACGCTAAGAATACAAGGTCGCTATAAGCTACGACAAAACTAAACAACAATGGCAAAAATATGCTTTTAAACGGCCTGTTTAGATCATAGAAGTACGCCAAATACAATAAGCTTATGCTAATCGTCAAAAAGTGGAATAAAGGCAACATTAAAAAGATTTGAGTGTGCGCCCCAAGACAGACAACTAATACCGGTAAAACAACTGATTTAAGCTTATCATTCGTGGCCCAATATACGAGATATGAGAGTACAATGATGAGGAACAGGAAAAACAAATAACCGGTGAGCTTTAAAACCAATGGGTTAAAACCGCTGATGAGCTGCAAAGGAATCCCGATAGACAAATCTAAAATATACGGGTCGGTGATCGGATAACAAAGATTATGTAAAAACGGGTCAACACTCAATGCCAACGCACTAATACCGACTCCCGCAGTATCCCCGGTTATCGGACTTCGATACATCAATAAAATTGTAAAAAGAAACGAAGCCGCCGCCAAATAATAAACTAAATATTTGCCATCAAATTCCTTAAGCTTATCAAATATAATACCACTTCCAACGCTTAATCAAGATTTTCCAAAACCCAAAACATAGACGAACACGATATTATTAATCCGACCAAAATTAATACCAATGTCATTTCAAGACTTTCCATAAGATCACCAACACCCATTTAAAGAAAATGCTAAAAACGCGACAGCAAACCCTAATATAAAGCCAATCATCAAATCGCGCTCGCTCACAGTTATTTTCCCCATCTTTTCACCTCTAATATTTTAACTAAATTGCTTTAATAGACATTAACCCCGTAATTCCTGATAACAAATTTTTGTAAGTTACCCATCCCAAACAAATACAAGATAACGGATAATTAATCAAAAGCATATTAGCAATTAATTTATATAATTCTCCGAGCATTCCGAATTCACTTAGATCCTGTTTAGCTATTAATGGAAATGCAATTAAAAACACAAGACAAGCTAATCCGCACCAGATATTATAAACCGCTATTATTTTAAAAAATGTTTTAAAATGTTTTATTGTTATCTTCGTAACCTTTCACCTGGATGATTTAAGATGCTTTACAACCTTCTCTTCCGCCATCACGTTCTTAAGAGCCTGCTCATAAAATCCTAAGATCATGTTAGGATCATAGCCAGACTTTATTAGCAATTCCATTATGCCTATTGGCGACAAATCGCCTATCCGCGTGTTACAATCAACCATATACTTTACTCCTAATATCCGTTTAGATAATATGCAAATACTGCGACCAGATAGCCCATGATAAAGCCGATTATCAGGTCGCGTTCGTTTACTACGATCTTATCCATTGGTGCCCTCGGATAGTCTGATCAGGTATGCTGCGAATGTGAATCCGAATTTTTGTTCTCGGTCAATGTCCCTGTGGTAATCGCCGGGGTACATTAACATGTACTCTTGTAATGCCTCGTAGGGCCCTGGTCCGTGTGCCAGATTGACCGGGTGCCCGTTTATGTTGGTGTCTTCTACGATTATGTAATCGCCGGGTTTTGTTACTTGGCGTATGCCGATCAGTTCGTTGAGTACATGCCGTTTTTCGTGGCAGCTATCAAGAATAAAGAATGCTGTGCCAGGATGGTTTTTACGGATATCATAGATCTTGTTAGTTACTTTGTTACTGGTGCTATCGGCTACCATGTATTCTATGTCTTCGCGTTTGTTCCGGTCTGGAACATGGTTTATGTCCACGGTAAGCGCATATGATTGTTTTGCCATGTCCTTAAGATACAGAATGCTTCCGCCCTGGTAAGAGCCAAACTCGATTATGACTGCGGGTTTTAGCTGGTGTAGTATCTCCTGGTAGTTCCAGAGGTCGGACACGTTTTTTAGTGTCTGTATCCCCAAATATTTTACTTTTTCAGTCACGTTTTGGTAATACCATTCGTGATACTTGTCAAACTGGTCAGTAATCATTTTTATCACCTTAAACCTTAAACAAAATATTTTAATATCCGTTCTACAGGGCTTTTTCTGTTCACGTATTGCAGCATACGATTGATCTCTTTTATCGAGTGCTCAAATGTGTAAACCATAAAAGGCTGTTCACCAAGCCAATAATCGTCTGATATAAATCCTTTAGTTTTGCATTGCCGGTATACCTCTGTGCCTGGTAGCACCCATAATCCGCCTACAGCACCTATACTATCTGGCCGTGCCTGTTTTATGAACTGTCTAGTTTCTCTTATCGTATCCCAGGTTTCGCCCATGCCACCCACGATGAGCAGCGCAGTTGACTGTATACCCGCCTGTCTGGTAAGCCAAATAGCCTTTAGGTTTGTGTTGATATCGTTTTCTTTTCCCATAGCTGCTAACAGGTTTTGCGAACCGGTCTCTATGCCATACGCTATCTCGTAGCAACCGGCACGTTTGAGTTTCAAGAGTAATTCTAAGTCTACCGCGTCCGTCCTCGTAGTCACATGAAAAGCGATCTTTAAGCCACGGCGTATTATTTCGCCGCATAACTCCATCGTAGCCTGTTTATCTACTGTGAGCGAATCATCAGCAAACGCAAAATGTCTAACTCCTATATCGTACAACTGTTGCATCTCGTCAGCCATATTCACAGCAGACCTGTGCCGGTAACCACGCCATACCCACCAGGTAGAACAGAATGAACACCGTCCGACACAGCCCCGCGAAAAAATAACGCTAATACGCGGATGCTTTGATAAGTCCACTCCGTTATATACGCCGTTGCCTATTGCCGGATACTTTGAAAGGTCTATGAGATGCCACGCTGGAAACGGTATCTCGTCGAGGTCGTCAACGTATTGCATTGGCGGTACACGCCGGGTTTCTTTTCCAGTTGCGATATCAAGAAAGATGTTTTCGCCTTCGCCCCTGACGATATGATCGATAAACGGGTAGTTTTCCGCTATTTGTTGGTGCATGATTGTGGCGTGTGCTCCGCCGATCACTGTCCGTATTTTAGGATCTATTTTTTTTGCGAGTCTGCACACATCGTAGGCATAGTGACGCCTCGGCGTGAGACAAGAAACGCCTATAATAGCCGGTTTCCAGCTTCGTATAATGCGTTCTACGCTGTCGGCTTTGTCAATACAAGCATCTAATACCCGGACTTCTATCCCGTGTTTTAACAGCGTTCCTGCAAGATACAAGAGGTTCAATGGCGGGTTGGTAAATCCGTCCTGCTCCGTGCCAGAGGGGTTAACGAGCAATACGCGGGTCATCGTATCAACTCCCACAATCTCTCAATGTTATTGGGGCTATACCGTCCACGAACATACCGGCTGCCATCGACCGCCATAGCCGACAAGTCCATGTTTATAGCTTTTTCAAGGTCCAAATCCAAAAACCCATAACGACCATTATCAGTATGCTCACGGTACGCAGGCAGATCTGTAGTCACCGGGACACAACCAAGACTCATAGCCTCAACGACCGCATAGCCAAAGCTCTCCGACCGGTTAGTAGACAACACGATCTTCGACCGGGCCATCCACTCAAACAGGTATTCCCGGCCCATCGTCCCTAATACGTAAAGGCTTCCGCCCATACTATCCGGGTAATATAATTCTAGGTGCTTACGAAATTCCGGGGTCATGCATCCGGCCAAAACCAGCCGCCACGACGGATAACGTTTACGTAGACCATCGAACAATTGTAAAGCCCTGATGCTGTCTTTTTCCGGTATGCCAAGCCTGCCCGCATGGATGATCAAGTCTTCCTTGACAGATACGAGCGCGGGAACATCTACGAATCCTGGTAGAAATAAGACGTTCTGGCCTTTGAACGTCCTGATATATTCGTGCTCACCGGACACTATATTATAATGAGACAACTTAAATAAAAGTCTGGAAACGCTTAACAGGTTATCCGTGTCAACACAATCAGTATCGAGCTTCATATATAGCTTGCCATTATGATTAAAAATACGGTATAATAATCCGCCTAGCAGCGACCGATAAGTGTAATGGTAGACCTGGAACACGTCATAGCGTTCGCCGCTAAGAAAACGAAAAGCCAATTCTATAATTGAATCGTCCACTACTTTTGACGACACCCCGTATTTTTCGGTTAATAGCCGGGGGATCATTCCAACGTCTTTAGCCACATGGACCGGCTCATACCCTGGAAACCAGGTCATAAAACTTATCTGCTGCATACTACCACAAAATCATCGAACGGACTAAAACACAACAACTTGCCAAAGACCAGCCTAAAAAATAGGCTATACCAACGAATATTAGGCAAGCCACTACGCACAACCTTTTTCACCGTAAACCCGGCCTGCTCCGCCCAATAATACAACTCTGGAATATCATACGGACGAACATGAGTGCTATCACACCAAAAGTTTAAAAACGGGTTACTGCTATTCGGAATAATAATATAAAGTCCGTGAGTTGTGTGAGTGTAAAACCAGTTTAAAAGCTCTCGAACTTCAAGAGGCTGATAATGCTCAATCAAGTTTGAAGCAACAACATAATTAAAAACCCCGTGAACCTCACTCTGATCATGATAAACCGCCTTCGGGTTTGACTTGTCAAAATCGTCAAATCCCATAATATTCAAAAACTTCGGAGAACAACCAAACGATTGTACAAGCAACTCTCCCGTATCTCCGAGACTGCCGTTACCGCAACCATAATCTAGGACCAACGAGTCCGCAGGCAACTCTTCCCTTATCCATTTTTTTGTCGGAACAAAACTGTTAAGATAATTAGTGCCCTCATATTTTTTAATGGTATTATGCATACGCATATACCCGCCAGGATACACGCTACCGACCATTTTTCACCATCTCCTTGATGTCTTTAATATCATCGAACATCTCACGGCTCATCGGAGAAACCGACTTAGCCCAAACATAATTATTCTCATGGCCCCAAATACCCCAATGCTCATCGATAATACCAATAATATAACAACCAAAAACATACAACATAATAGCAAACGGATAAGTCCACTGAAAAGGAATGCCAGAAGGAATTATAGGCATTATAAAACCCTCAAACAATTTAATGTTAGCCGTTATAATACCAAAAGACAACAGTATACCTATCCAACTACTGCCACGATTATACTGCTGCTTCATCATGCCAAGAGTTTTTTTAAAATCCATTTATAAATATCTCCATATAGCCTAATTACAATAATGATATAATGCTCCGCGCTGACCTTTTACAAGCGTAATTTGTCCAGAACTTAACAGGTCTTTTAAAAGATAATGATAAACCCTGTTACATAGACACAAATCTTTTAATATCTGGTAAGCAGGCACTCCAGGATGCTCTTTCACATAGTCTACCAGTTTTTGTTTTTTCGCGTCGTCATCAGCATATACTATATTCATTTCCATCGTATCTCTCCAGATTCTAACGATACATTTTCATCTCTCTAACATAATACAAATCATATTGATCACAAGAGTAGACGCGGCTTGATTCTTTAAATAAGTCCCGTACACATTGAGTATGACCTTCTATCTTGTCTGTGAACCAGAACAAACAACCCCTACACATCTACGCTCACCATTCCTTTGGATGATTCAATCGGAATTATAACGTTCTTTTAACCCGCAATTTCGGCAAATTCTATCTAGCGCGTTCTTTTAAGAATAATAATTTATATGTCCGCATGTTATTCCTCTAATACTGTTATATTACTAACTAAGCGCATCAATACGCACGGGTAATCGGAATATTGTTTTCATCAACCATAAACGAGTCCTCGCCATAAGCGACTGATACACCGTGTTTTTTTCCTAACCGTTTTGCTGCTTTAACCAATTCTTTGGAGAATTTATTAAAATCTCCGTTTGTTTTCTCAATACAAGTAAAATCTATTTGGTATCTTTTACTCAACATTTCGCCACATCCGGTTAGATTAACTCCGTAGCTACATTATCATCTTCAAAACACAAATCAAGTAACGACCCATTTACTTTAACCTCGACCGTTACGATTGTGTCGTAGTGCATTCCACCATGACAAACAAGCAGAAGGTTTGTTTTCTTAAATCCCCTGTTGCTGCCTACACCAACGCTATTCCACCCGCAGCTAATACATTTACCTGCGGGAGCGATAATCCGGGATATTTCGTCCCGGAGTTCCGACCAGTAACCGCTATTTGTAACATGCTTATCGAGGCCAAAACTTTCATAGCATTCGTTTATCTGGCGTTCGCTGTATGGCGGATCGTATAAAACCCCGGATACACTGTTATCCTTGAATGTCTTTAGAAAGTCCAAAGCATCCATATGATAAGTTGTATCATACTTCGGGTTGATGTCGTTCGTTATTTTTGCCAGCTTGTTTTTATTGGCAAACGGATCTATCCATAGTTCATCCGTGAGCATTTCACGTTCTATAAGTTTTCTAATTGGCCCTATGTCAAACGTGTTGCTGTCTGCCATTGCCCATTTATAGTTCATGTTAATGCTCATGGTTTATTCTCTCGGATGCTTACGTTAATGCTTTATCATGTCAATCTCAGATAGAATTTCATTCTGTTTACCAAGAATAAACGCTGTAGCAATACAGATCAATCCTAAAGCTAATCCTAGGAAGTCGAAAATTTGTTCATTGCTAAAATCGATAGTATTAGTCGATTTCCCCATAGCCGTTGCTACAGAAAGTACTATAATTATACCCATAGCCCAAAATATAAATTCTACGCAGTGGCGAGTAACCCATTTAAGATATATGTTTTTTATAGGTTTATTCCAAAACGATACATTTGATTTAGAATTATTTTCAGACATTATTTCACCAACTCATTTTTAGATTATTCACATTGTATTATTAGAAGTCCAGGGGCTTCCCCTAAATCGCGCGTCAATCCGTGGAGCTGGACTTTGGAGGTGATGGACCTGAGATTATCCACCATCATAGGCCATTACTGGCTTATGACCGCAATAGTTTAGTTTTATAGTTAACATCTCTGTGATTTAGCTCCAATTTGGATTAGACCACATTAGCATTCCGTCTTTAGGACTTCCTTTATGACAACATATCTCTACTTCGCTTTCGCAATCTGGATTATCACAATAATCCCCAGCTTTTTTGTTTGACTGTATTCGTCCACAATCAGGACATTTTGTCATATCAAAGAATTCTCTTTGCTTTTTTGGAATTTTGCTAAGTTCACATGCCATTTAAATCACCTATTAGTTTTATGGGGCAGCTCTCCCGAAGCTGCCCCGACGTTTTTAATTTGTCTTATCGTCGTATGTATCGTTTTTAAATAAGCCGAATTTTTCTTTTAAATAAATTATAATCAACATACCAATACTACTAAGTAGCATAATCATAGCTATATTCAAACCATTATTGCTTAAAGCAGGCATATCATATTTTTCAGCATATACCCCAATAGGAATACCAAAGATTAAACCGAGGGAAGTTGAAAATACTATAGCTATTAATACCCAATAATCTACTTTTAATTCTTTAAACATTTTATCAGCCCTCTAATTGTTTAAATTTATAATCTATATATGACAATATACAAATTAATCCCCCAACAATTTCAATATACAAATTTTGAGCGAATAGCCCATAAAGTAAAATAACAATGCCGCTTAAATTAAATATTAATGACAATAAACTAATTAGTAATCTATGCCAAGCTCCCGCTAATTCTACTTTAGCAATTTTAAAATCTTTTATTGCATCATCGTAATCGTCAGACATTAATCTGCCTCCATCTTCTTACGATATTCGTCCCAATGCTTATCGACAAAGTCCATGAGCCGGATTATAGCGTCTTCGTAGCTGTCAGATACCTTGCCATACTTCTCAAGGCGCTTATGGGTATCTGTGCCGGTCCTGATTGGTTTGTATTCTTTTGTCAACGGTATTGCCTCAAGCATTGTATGTACCTTCATCACATTTCAACATATTGTATTACTAATCTATACACAGTATACACATATATACTTAACGCTTACAATGTAATACATATGTGTACAGTAATTGATTATTATAATAATAAATAATTGGCTCTTTCTCTAAAAAGTAGTATCTAAGCCAAACTTATCCGGTTGGTACAATTCATCTCTAAAATTGATGACGTTGTAACTCTAATCAAATAAATCAGATATGGAATTAAGATTAGTATAACCCATTATTCTCTGTACTTCTTTTGGAGAATACTTTTTTAAAAGTCTATTACCATAAGTAAATCTAATCGTCATTGGGGTAATCTCTCTTCCAAGATCGGCTATAGCTGATAATTGTCTAAAATGACTCTGGAAAGTTGCAGCACGATAGGCAAATAGTTTATTACCATGTCGTTTTAACATTTCAACCAATAAAGGCTTTAACTCTTCATCTATTGGAATATCTCTGTCTTTTACTTTATAACCCGTAAAATGAATTGTGCCGGTTTCAATATCTATATTATTTTTTGTTATATTCACCATTTCGCTTACCGTTGAGCCAGTATGGTAAATAAACAAAAGTTCTTCATACCAGTCTTTGTAAATCTTAGTTATTTCAAAAAGCTTATCCATTTCTTCTATTGATAGGTAATCCTTTGGTGCTTTAGTATAAACCTCTTTGTATTTTCTACATTCGGTGTTGTGAAATAATTTATCTATCGATTCTTCAATCTCGCAGAAAAGCCGCATTGATTTGCCAAAATCAATAATCTCGCCGTCTTGCCTGGCCCGATTAATAAAGTCCATTAATCTATCATCTGCTTTGAACCATTCATCACGAACCCGAAGGTCTGCAAACATATTATGTAATTTTGCTTCGGTATTCGTTGGAAATCCTCGAAGTAATAATAGTACTTCTAAATTATCGGTATGCTCCATAAGCTTTAGATTGTTTAATCTTCTTTCTAAAGCATAAGATATCCCAATCTTAATTAGGCCGCGATCTTTATTATGGATGAAATAGATGTATTGTTCGGTCACTTTTTATTACGCTCCTTTATTCTCCGCCACATTGTAGCTTCGCTTATCTCAAATATCCTGGCAATTGCAGCTATTGATACTTCGTGTTCAATATATTCATCAAATTTTTTCCAATTGATCTCTTTACGTTTTGGTCCCCATCTTTCATTATTTTTGATATAACGAGCAATGCCGTCAGCCTGACGGGCCTTAATCTTCTTACGTTCCTGTGCGCTTACCCAGGTCTTAATAGTATGAATAAGCTGATCGTCATCGCTTGAAAAGTCTGTAATTGTTCCGGTACGAGAGCAATATAGTTTTTTGCCTTTATGTTTCAGCTCGAACATGAGTTTTAATCCGGCCTCATATTCTCTTGATAATCGGTCGGGATCATAAACAGCTATTCCATCGACTTCATCTATGCGGCCTATCATGGCATTAAAGCCAGGCCTCTCGTTAGAAGCTCCACTTATTCCAAGGTCTTTAAATTCTTCGACGATCTTAATGTCTTTCTCTTTTAAAAAATCTTTGATGCTTTTCTCTTGATTCTCTTCGGTGCCTTTATCGGCCTGGTCCTTCGTGCTCACTCGGTAGTAAATGAAGAGATTTTCCGTCATCCTCTCAAATAGTTGTTTTCTTGATATTAATACCTTGTCATATTGTCAGCCTATCATTAAGTACACTAATTGAGACCGAAAACTATAATATCAATTACTCTTAATGTAGTAAATAGAGTAATTATGACAAATGCAACAATTACAATTAGCAAAGAAGTCGATGAACGCTTTAGAAAATGTGTCTCTTTAGCTTCCTGTCAGAAACGCGGGATGCGTAAGAGCGCGGCAGAAGAAGCTGTCATAGAGTGGTGCGATAAAATCGAAGCGCGAGCAAATAAAGTTACAACGTAGTAATCTAAGGTAATTCGAGGGATAGAAATGACTGAAACGTTCGTATATTCAATTGATGAAATAATCAAGTGGTTAGAAGCGGCAAAGAATGACGGATATAAAGGAGTCCTAATGTGTCCTGGGATACATGGTATGGTATATGCTCCTTCGCAAAAAACCGATCTGTATCGCGTCCCGGTCGCTATTGATGGTGGTTTATGGAAAACAAAAAGCTTAGGCAATCTCGGATTAAATAACATTGAGAACGGTAACAAGTTTGTGCCGATTGTATTGATCCATAAATCAAAGGAAGACCAACTTATTGATGGCGTTGTCCGTATGATAAACGGAAAAGATCAATAACGTGCGAATATTACACGATTCGAGGAATAGAGATGGCAAAGAACATGGGAATTTACATCGACACAATCAGGATCGCATATGATACTGATGTAATTAAAGTCAGCAAAATTAGAGAAAAAGTCATCAAGGCTCTAAAAACAATTGATGGGATTGAAACATTAATGGTTAGCGATGAAGAAGTCTAACGTGCGAATATGGAACGATAAAGAGGCTGACACAATGGCGAGAATGATGTTAGATATTAATTATCGTGGTTTTGAAATATGGGTCGAATCCGATGGTTTATTTTTCGGAGTTGGGACCGCTAAATACCAGGATATCATGATGACCGGCAAAAGGGAATCTGTAAAGAACTTAAAGAGGCTGATAGACAGCATACTCTGCAAAGAATATCAGGAATTAGTACCTGCATGATTAATCTAATACGATAAAGAGGTTTACACTATGGGAAAAGCAACTAAAACATGTCCGCATTGTGGCTTGTTAATATCGGTCGCTCTTTGCCCGGTATTAAAAGTTAGATGCAAACATGCTAAGATAGAAAGTAACTTTGGATCTTACTGTTCAATTAGTTGGGCAAGGAACACCGAATTAAACGATATGGTATGTACGAAGCGAATCTGATGGGATGAAAAGACATGAGTATAAAAGGATTGATCAGAGCTTTAACATTTAACCCAGTGCGCGAAAATTGTTATTGGTGTATCCATTGTAAGGACGCTGGCAGAGATTGTAGCGGCAATCAATATTGGCGCTGTGAAAAGAACATATAGACCGATCTTCGCTCTTACATGTATATAAATTACGAAAAGTCTGTAAAATGCGACTTGAGAGAATGTTCAGCAGATAAGTGGTTAAAACAGTAATAGATTGGGATGGAATACGATGATACATGCTACATTTGAAAGCACCAATACGATCCTCTTCGCTAATTTTAGAAGCGAAGAGACTTTAAAAGAATTTGAAGAGTGCAATCCTGGGCTTAAACTACAAGATAAGTTTGAATTTAAAGAATAGATGGGGATGAATCATGCCGACAATAATAATCAATCTTGAGCCGGATACCCGGACCAGGTGCAAAAACTGTCAGAACTTGGTACATGTTCATTTAGAAGGCTACAAATGTGGCAAGCCTAATGAGTCGCCGGTAGGTAAAAAACTTCTAACATATGAAATGAGACTTGCACCAAGAAAATGCCAGCCATTCATTATGAGGCAACATTAACAATTGATGGAGATGCGAACGATGGAACGATTAACCTTGTGGGGAAGCGGATTTATAGTAGGTTGTGGCTTTGCCTCATTAATTGTAACCCTTATCTGGAAGCGTATTGCCGACCGGCGTATTAAGGATTATAATAACGAGGTCCACAGGTACTATGAAATGAAAAATAAGTTAGAGTCGGAAATTGGAGAACTTACAACTAAAATGAGGGAATACGAGACCGTTAAGGAACTTAAAGGTCTTGCTTAATAATTGACGGAGATGATTATAGATGGAAATTCCACCAATGACAAGAGAAGAAATGATTAAAGAAATTGAACGTAAATGCGACTATATTTCAAAAATTTGCGTGTCTGTTGAAGATCGTAAATATCTAAATAAAATACTTGATAGTCTAACACATGCACAAGCTATTGCAATGACACATTAACAATTAATTGAGATGAAACATGAACGTGATAAAGAAGGCATTAGGAGTTGCATGTGCTCTGATGATTGGCTTTGGGATTATCTTTGTCCCGCTATCAATCCTGGGCACGATAAACCACTATTGGATATTGTACAACGAGCCGCCAGGAAAATTGTTAGCGGTAACACAACTCGATGATGAGATGCACTATCCGGCAGCTCTACTGAATATACCGCTGTATATTACTATCTTATTAATCGGCGTATACTTCGGAAAGCGCAACCAGTATTGCCCTCTTTACAAAGAACTTAACTTGATACCTAAATAATAGAGAGGGATGAAAAGCGATGAGATGTATCGATTGCCCCTTTTCATGGGGCGCTGAATATGATTATGATATTAAGATAGACGATTGCACTGGCTATATGCCTGGTAGATTCCCATTAGTCACCTATTGCCGACAGAAGCCTACCCATAAAGGGTTATGGGCTAAAGAAGATGGCAAATGCACCGTACTTGAAGATATGGCCATGAAATTGATCAACAGTTAGAATAGAACGGGATGAGTAAAATGGAAAACCATGTATCTTGTAGAACCGAAGGTTGCCATTCATCAATATTTTATGTCTATATGGAACTTGCATATAGTAAAACTACAAAAAAACGAATCGGAATCAGGTATATTGCACGTTGCGCTAAATGTGGAGCTAAGATGTTTCAAAATTTAGATTCAAATAAGTTGACTTAATAATTGGTAAGGAAGCACCGCTAAGAACTTTTTCTATTTAGTTTTAAATTTTAGGTTAGTAACCACAAATTATATATAGGTTAGTAACCTATAGTTATTTGAGGTAAAATCGTGGTAATGTGTATAAACTGTGCAAATTTTAAGCCTTACAAATACATCGGATCGATCACTATTATTGATGGAACCTGTAAGTATCATGTAGTAAAATCGGCTTATCATAACTCCGGCAAACGAATTAAATCAATGAAGGCAAACATCGAGCGCGGATGCACTCATTATCAACCTTTAATTTAGGTGATTATTATAGACTCCCATACCTCCTGTCCCGACTGCGGCTCGTCCGTGCCAATACCTGATGAGATCATGGACGCGGCGCAGCACTGGCAGAAGCTTAAGAAGTACCAGGCAAAAGTAAAGCGCGACACGCGAAAAACGAACAAAGGATACTGTCAAGTTAAAAAGACAAAAAAGTAATCAAAATAAATATTGGTGATTTAAATGGATGTGCTTTGGGTTATATCTTTAACAATGATAAGCGTTTTTATAATATATTTATTATTTGTAACCTATGTGTTATGTTATGGATACCCTAAATGGTATAATAAACTAATTAAATAATATTGAAGGATGAACCATGAAGGAAATCTACATTGAATTATTAATAGAGTGCCCGTATTCAAATAAGATGACCAATGTATTAGATTGTCCGGCTTGCCGTTACTTTATGGATAACCGAGATAGTAGCATATTATGCTCGTTTGAATAATGGCGTGAATATGGAAGGATAAATTATGAGCGAACAAAAGTATGTTAAGTGCTTTGATTGCGATAATGCGGTTTATGTAACTCGCGAATCTATACTTTGCGAATGGACTAAATGTTACCAGGACCGCAATATGGAACGGTATTGCACCGGACATCATAATGATGGCATAGAAGTAAAAGATATTAAATTTGACACTGTATTGATATATGCTAATTGTCCAAGATGCGGTGGCCCAATTAGAGATACTTTTGTTCTCGACTCGCTAAATCCTGATAATGGTAATTTTTATTGGGACTGTGAAAAGTGTAACGATCGCTTCCCAATGAAAATCAAAAGTATCAAAAACTTGCTTAAAGAAGATGTTATAAATATATGTGATTATGGGAACGTCAGACAATTAAAACGTATAATCAAGTAATAGGGACGGATAAACAATGAAGAAAGAGAAAGACCAGGAATTAATGACAACTAAATCACAATTAAAGTTGTCGTTTGAAACGGCAGGTTACACCGTTAAGTTTAATAAAAAAAATAAGGACGGTGTTACAACAATGATTGCACAATTAGGAGCTGGCTTATTGCCATATCAGCTAATTGTAATCCCGTTTATACCATTACGCGAAGAATAGGATGCGATGAATCATGGAAGATCCTAATTTCTGTTCAACATTTGAAATGGAAAGAAAAATATTTTTAATAATAACAACTGTACTTATGGCGCTTGCTATCGTTGTTATCGTTGTATTGTACCTACTTGGATATATTCACATAGAGCCGGTGATCATTTAATCTATTCATCGTTTACGATAAACGAGGAATGGAAATGGTAAAAGACGATGAAGAAATTATAAAGCAAGTCGGCGGGATTCTCGAAAAGATGAGCTGGCGAAATTCTAAATATTCTTTCGTATGGAACGCATTTGATTGCAATCTATTGGACCTTGAAATGATTCAGTTCTATGGGGAGTACATACGTTATTGTACCCTTTATAAAGCTAAGTATAATAAAGGCGACGGCTATGTTCCTGAACGGATTGTTAAAGTTAATTTGTCTTATGCCATTGATAAAACTCGACAGTCCATTGCCGATAAGTGGCGTAAAGCTTTCATTAAGTATATGGATTTTGATTTTAAATCGTTCACAGAAGGCTATGTATCCTGTAAAATGGATGAACTACTAAAAGACACTATGTAAAGAATATGATACGATTTGAGGGATAGAAATGAACTTTGTACCGAGTAAAGTACTAGATGCAATAAAGGCTGCATCATTTGGAGCTATGTTTTTTGGTGGCTTATTATTTCTGCTTACCATTTACATGAACTTTGGTCTAATCGGATATATTATAAGTTTCTTAATGATGACCGGCGGATTTGTGGTTAATGTATTCGCGCATATTGTGTTTACGTAAAGTATCTGATGGGATGAACTATGGAACGAGCATTAATTGAAATGGGCATATTCCTATTAGGAATATTTTTAGGAATAGGTTTAGGGGTAAGTGGAACTTTAATCTATTTCGGCATAATAAGTTATGAGCAGGTTGTTGAAGCATTAAAAACTAAACGTTTAACACGCGAATAGATGGGGATAAATTATGAGCGATCTAATGGGAGTTGCAATTGTAATAGAATTAGCAGCAATATCTATCGGCCTATGGAGAATTAGAGACGTATTAAACAAGTAATAGACGGAGATACACACGATGAAGCGAGAAATCACGGCAAAAACAATCGAAGCAATTGATCATAAAGAAGTCGGTAAATGTAGCCTTCGAGAACTTACTGACTATATCGCAAGCTGTGGTTACAAACACAGCCAGGTACTTTATGCGCTTGCTGCTTCGTACAGAGAGATGAACGACTAGAATAGAGAGGGATGAAAAGCGATGAGATGTATCGATTGCCCCTTTTCATGGGGCGCTGAATATGATTATGATATTAAGATAGACGATTGCACTGGCTATATGCCTGGTAGATTCCCATTAGTCACCTATTGCCGACAGAAGCCTACCCATAAAGGGTTATGGGCTAAAGAAGATGGCAAATGCACCGTACTTGAAGATATGGCCATGAAATTGATCAACAGTTAGAATAGAACGGGATGCATATGATAAACAAGATATTTTATAATACAAAAAATTTTAGTTATTCGTTAATGATATTTGGAGCTGGCCTATTTGTTGCTGGCTTATCAGTTGTAACGATACCTGGATATAAGATGCTCGATTTTGCAGGAACAGATTGGCATGTAGTAGGTTTCGGTATCGGCATCGGCTGGATGACGTTAGTTGTCGCTTTCTGGTTAGGAGTCAATTACCATAAGAATACAATCAAAGAATAGGTCGGGATGCGCTATGAAGAGTGAGAAAGAAATCAGAGAGAAGATCGACGAATTAAGCAATAAGAAATTAGAAGCTTATAATAATAATGAGCTGGCGTCAATACACATAATCCACGACAAAATAACATTGTTAATGTGGGTGCTTGAATAATAGGTAAGGATACGCCGCTAATAACTTTTTCTATTTAGTTTTAATCTTTAGGTTAGTAACCACAAGTTATATATAGGTTAGTAACCTATTAGTTATTGAGGTAAAATAATGTTATGTAGTTTATGTAACCTGGGAAAACTATACCCCAACCCTAAGAATGATAGTATATTTAAGTTCTGGCGGGTAGACTGTGATAATAATGGCGGAAGCTCAAATTGTCCATGTCATAAGGGTGCAAAACAGATGTATAAATTAGAAGACGGTCGATTTATCGTTGACCATGACGATGATCCATATATCGACGACTTAATCACTCACGCAAGGTATATAGAGCGAACAAAAGGCGCTAAAGTCATCGAAGCTACATTAATTGGCATTCCATTATTCTCTGACGAAGCTGTATGGCATGGCGATACTTCACCAAGGATTTCTTTTAAACGTTCACAATTCCCGTTTCCAGTATACGTTAAATTACCAGACAGTACAGAGATTATGTATATAGGTGGGTAAATTGGAAAATCATACCGCCTGTCCCGACTGCGGCGCGTCCGTGCCAATACCAGACGAGATCATGGACGCGGCGCAGCACTGGCAGAAGCTTAAAAAGTACCAGGCAAAGGTAAAGCGCGACACGCGAAAAACGAACAAAGGATACTGTCAAGTTAAGAAGGTGAATAAGTGAAATACGTAAGTGATATGTTAAATCCGAATCTTAAAAATCCTCACGATAGGGCAGTTATTTCTATCATGAGGAAAGAGAAGTTTTTGGCCATATCAAGACTCTATGAAAAAGCTGGATTATTGCCTTATGATCTGCGTAACGCGATTGACCGGTTAAAAGCTGTAGGCTACTTAGAGGAAAGAGAGTTTCTTGGTAGCGATGTGTTATTTATCACTAAAGCTGCAAACGAATAATATTGAAGGATGAATGATGATGAAGAATATTATCTTAATAGGAATTGTTTTAATAGTGTTTTTTACATTTGGTTGTATTGACACCTATAGCGATATTCCTACTGCCGTAAATGCAAGTATAGGCTTAAATCATAGTTATAATATTACGAAAATCTTTGCAGTAGACAAGGGAGTTATGCAAGCAAGCGGATATATCGACGGTACCCATGTCAATATAATTATAAATCGGGAAGATACGACAGATAATAGCGGTCGGTTTTATGTTGAGTATATTCTTTTCGATAATGGTTCAGCGTGGGGTAATACCCTCAATACATATCCAACAATGTGGCCAGTATATTACCCGAATGGTTCTATGAATTATTCGGCAATATCTACAAATTTAATGAATGGGAATTAATCAAATAATATGGAAGGATGCGAACGATATGAAATCATTCATTAAAAAAACTTTAACTAATAATAATATTGATATTGGCGAAGTAGCTGCTGGATTTTGCATATTAGCATTTGCTGGATTGATTTTTTCAATTATTAGTTTTTTATTATTAATAGAATATTATTTGTTTAATTCAAGCGGTATTGATAATTCATCAATATTGGGAGTAGCTTCACTATTTGCATTTACAATAGCTATGTGCTTTGGCGCAATTTATTTTATTGGACTAAAGAATGTTGAATATGTTGTTTGAATAATAGGGACGGATGAATTATGGACATATGGCAAGATGTTGGAATGTTGGCATACGGGGTTTTATGGTTCGTTGCTGGTATGCTTTGTTGGGAGCAATGGAGAACAATAGATTGGCGCAGATTCATTAATGCGCTAATCAAGTAATAGGATGCGATGAACATGGTAATGGTAAAAGAAGAGAACATTAAGAACAGACTGAATGAACTTTGCAAAGAGTTTGTTGAGAAATATAAAGCAGATCCTACCGACAGGGTAGAACTCTATAATATCAAAGGCAAAATTGACGCACTATCCTGGGCTTTGGCGGTTCATCTGCCCGAAGAAGTTCACGAATGTATGATGGACCTGATCTAATCTATTCATCGTTTACGATAGGTGGAATATGCAAGAAAACAAGATCGTAGATGCCAGCGAACGCATAAGGGATTTAGTCATACAAAAAAATCAAGAGTATGGCGACGGATACCCAAAGATAGAGGCGATTCTTAAAATCCTATATCCTAACGGCATCCCCGTGGACCATTACAAGTATCTGCCGAAGCTCGAAAGGAACATAGAAAAGCTTTGCCGGATAGCTGGTGGATCTAAGAGCAAAGATATACCTTTAGATATTTGCGGTATCTGGCTTAACCAGGTTGCCGAAGAACTCGATTAATATAGACAAATGGTGACGATATGAAGATAACCTCTGGTTCGTATTCAAAAAAGTACAAAGAAAAAAATAAGCCTAAATGTTTTAATTGTGGCGGCTCGGCTGATGGAGATCCGTATGAGACTGGCGACCCTGTTTGTATAGCCTGTTTCTATAAATTAATAGCATATGGTACCTAAAGTATCCTGACAAATGGTGAATGTATGAGCGATAAATGCAATAAATGTATTCATTTTGTACAGCACGAAGAGTTTAGAAAATGGGGTAAGTGTACAGATTTAAAATCTCAGTACAGTTGGGTTGACCATCATGTATTAGTGAATGGTGAACAGGACCGTGAATGTGTTTGCTAAAGCATTCTGAACGATTCTAACCTTAGCTCTTTTTCTATTATAGTTACTATGTTACACGGTAACTATATATACCATTAGTTACATAGTAACTTATCAGAGGTACAATTATGAAATCAAGAAGCGATTTAGAAAATTTAGAAGTTGGCGATATCGTCTTTGATGATATTCACCGTGGGATAAGATTTTCGGTATTTGATGTACAAATTTTAGCGGATGGACGGCACAGCGTAACTATGGTCCCCATCATGTGGACCGGAATTGAATAATTTTTAAGTGATTATCATGGCAGTAAAACAACTTCCTCCCGTGCGCCTCGATCCAGAGGCGCTTGCTATCATAAAAAAATACCAGGACCAGATCGCAGAGACCACCGTAGGGTATCTTAGAGTATTCCCGAGTGACGCGGTAAAGCATATGGACCGGCTTATCGATAAGCAAGATGACAAACAAGAGCCGATAAACAGTATTGAACGTGAAGTTAAATGGTCAGGCAACAAGGCCCAAATAAATATGCCTAAAGAATGGGCTGGCAAGAAGGTTAAGGTAATCGAGGTTAAAGAATGAGTTGCGATCATTTAATAAATTATAAAGGAGTAGACATCAGAGTATTTTTTGACGAGATGTCAGGCGAAATGCTCGATTTGTGGATTGATGATATGGGGACTCCCCACAGATTTACAACCCTTTCAAGCTTAATAGAACATTTAGATAGAGTGATTAAAAAGTGAATATTGAACGATGGTGACGGAATGAGACAAATATTTGATCAATGTTATGTATGTATTAATGAATGCAAAAACCCACCGACAATATATGATCCTAATATAGGCTATACCAAAAATAATCTTTGTCCGAAAGGCACTCTTGGATATAAGAAACTAAAACATATGGATGCAACAGCATTTTGTAGATTAGCTTTTACTTATATCGGAAAATAGGGATTTTGCGACAGGAGAAATAAATCATGGCATTATGTGATAATTGTCAGAATCAAAAGCCGGGATATATCGACGGCTGTAAAATCGACGGCGATAAAACGGGCGCAGAGGAAACGTGTTATTGTGAGGGCTTTACGCCAATAAAAATAATCGTTTGCGGCAATTGCTCGAATTTCTCTAAAACGAGTCAGACGAATTGTCTGTTTCTCAACGAGGACGAAATACAGGGATTAGATGAGGAATTTACCGATGCATTTCCTGTATCGTTAAAAACCTCCATGTCTTTCTGTGATGGCTATTCAGAAAGAGAAGAGATCGTAAAATGACAGAATTACGACGGGTGAACAAATGACTTTAGAAGATTGGTTACCAATTATAAAATTAGGTTCTGGTATAATTGGTATCATTTTAGTTATATTTGGATTAATTAGTAATGATATATGGTCTATAATAATAGGGCTTGTTTGTTTAATAAACGCTAAATAAGATCGTAAAATGGTGGTTAAGCGACAAATCTTAACAGATACATAACAAAATTAAGAATATACAAAGATGGACTTGATAGACATGAATGGAAAAATAAATAGCTGCTCAAGAATTACTGGCATAATATATTTTGGCTCTATAATACTTGGCGGCTTATTAGCGAGCATAGGTTTTATGGCTGGCATGATTGGCACCGGAATATCAAATGTCGTATTGGTACAATTATCCACTATTGGCCTAATTGTCGGAATGGGGCTTCTTGTGTTCGCTTATTTATACCGAAGATGGGCTAGAAGGCGCTTACCTGTGATAGGTGTTTTTTAAATATTCTGCAAAGATAGACGTGATATATATGGACAACAACGACCCGGAATTAGAAAAGTATATGAAAGATTTTTGGGATGATCCAGATAGAAAAACAAGATTATTAAGAGCACAAGCACAAGCTATGGAAGAAACAGATAAAAAAGTTAAAATCATCTTCGCGGTTTTATTTGGATTATTTATAATTTGTCTTGGTCTGAAAATGTACTTTGGTTAATAATCTGTGAAGATAGTGATATTATGGACCAAATACCAAAACCCGATTATGGACATCCATTTAAAAAAAAATAAACGTAAAATACTAAAAAGACCAGAATCGCAAAAGCGCAAATCGTTTATGGATGGTTATTGGTATCGTTAACTAATCTGATAAGATAAACGAGGAATAGATATGGAATTTCCAATTCGCCCGAAATTGGGTGGCTTCGGCTGCTATGATAATGAAACGTTTAACCTGGAACAAATGATCAAAGATCTACAGTTATTCAAATTTGAACATGGTGGCAAACGTAATTATATAACTGGAAAAGAACTTGGAGATGTAATCTTCATGGTAAATAGGTTTAACGAATGAATATCATAAGATACAAGGGATAAAATATGATAATCGCATGGCCTTGGATTGCATTAGGAGCACTCATATTTGGAGTGTTATTTGGATACGGTATGGCAGCAGCTAAATACCAACAAATGTATGAAAGCTGGCGAGACTCTTAAAAGATTAATATCGTGAGATGAACAGAATGATAGAACTATCGCCTTTTACAAAATCAGTAATTCAAATGACTGTTAATAATGTTATGGATATGTTTTGGAGAGGTTTATATCGAGACTATCAAATTTTAAGCGAAATGTACGCTATTTCTATTTGGGATAGTTTTGTTCAGGTAACAGATTTTAAAAGTCCTATGGACGAATTTGATATGCTATATGATAAATGTATGACTGCGATTGAAGAAAGTAAGAGGTATAACGTTATGCCGGATCTATCTCTTCTTGATTTATCTTAACCGATGGTTAACGCTTCGCCTTTCCCCTGGCCACACTATAACGACCGGCCCCAAGACTCCGGGCTTCTTTCTGGAACGCCGGTCCGTGGTTGTTAGGATGGTGGACATGAGCCAGTTCGTGAGACATAACGGATTTTATTTTACGAGGATCATTTTGGTTCCGCTGATAATAAGATTCTTTAAATTGGATCTCGTATTCTGTCGGTCGGCTAAATTTTGTTAATCGAGCTGCTTCCGTCTTGTCTTTAAAATGGCCGTTGACGTTTAAAAATACTGGCGACTTGGTAACTTCTTTGCTCTTTTTAGATAGCCAATCGTCGTATTGTTTTAAACGTCGCTTATCTACCATAATAATTATTATTATAACAAGACGGTTATATACTTATCGTGTGCTTCGTGTGCGAATTGTTGGTTATGTATCTTGATTGCGAATAGTTTTGTATGAACAGGTAGGGCATCTATTTTATATAGTTTATATTACGTAATTTAGAATAACGTTTTAAAAGGTTTAATCGGTATTCATAAATGTGATTAACATGACCAAGGCTATAGCAAAAACAGATGATGAAAAACGTAATATTATTGAGATAGTGGATAATTTAAAAGTTTCTAAAGGTTATGTTAGTATTGAACAAGCTTGCGAAGATTATGATATAAGTAAAGACACGTATTATAAGTATAAAAAAGATATTAAAAACGTTAAAAAGACTTTATATTCGGCTGATAATGGTGATAAGGTTTTTAAAGTTGTAAGCGATAACAAAAACGTTAAGGTTGATGGAAAACGGGGACGACCTAGGAAAGGAGATATGAAAAAAGAACAGTTTAGTATTAATTTGGAACATAAGTATATTGTTAAACTTGAAGAGGAAGCTAAAGAAAAGGAGATCCCTGTTAGAACTCATGCGGCTACGTATATTGTTACGGCTTTAAAAGAAAAATACCCTGATTTAAAAGATTCTTAAATTATTGATAATGTTATAAACTTTTTTGTATTTGTAATTATTATTTTATTCGATATTTTTAAAAGCTATAAAAAACTTTATTAAGTTATAAAACTATATAAGCGTTTGATATGCGGTGCCAAGTGGGGTATAACATATCTTAGCCGGGTGTTATAAATTACCAACTAATTACCCACACATTCCCTCATATTTTACATCCGGCTAAAAATATGTTTTAAAAGTTTTTTAAGGTTTTTAAAATGTTCACAAAAAACTATAAATAGGTGTCCGTACATATGGGTATTAAACGAAAAAGTCTCAAACTATAAAATAAAAAACGATAAAATGAGGTAAAAGCATGGTATCAAACAAAAATCGAAAAACGAAATATGAAGACATAGAAGTAGAAGAAACTGTAGCTAAAGAATTCTATAAACACAAGCTACCTGGAGAAACAAAAACCGATACTATGCGAAGAATATTAAAAAAGATAGAATACAATTGCAAATGCCCGGAACTCTCAAATCCGGGCATTGCAGTAGCAGATTAATCAGCAGAGAAAGATTACTCTGCCAATTACGCCTAAACTAATTACCCAATTAATTTTAGACGTTTTTGGCATAAATAACTTTCTCTTGCTTTCTGCATAAACCATGCGTTAGAGGTATAACTATGACAGGAAGTTGCAGAGAACATCATAATAAATTCATAAAAGACCTAAGAGCAAACGGCTTTAACGGACTCGCTGACAAACTAGAATCTACCGATTATAAAAACGCTGTGACATCCGTTCCAGACAGTACCTCCATACGAAACACCTCCACTAAAAACGAAACAAACAGCACCATGTGTAAAAACGAAGAGGCAGCCGCCTTACCTCCCGGCTGCCTCCTCCTCCCTATCGAGGTGATATAATGTCTGTTGTTATAAGATATCATTGTGACGGTTGTGGACGGTTTATTAGTAAAGGTCGTGTCGTAACCATTAAGGATTCGTTTACAGGAGCAAGCGGTCATTATCATCCTGATTGTGCAAAATTGGTTTCTCCAACACGTCCGGTTTTTACACAGGAGTTGTTAAAGGTATGATCGCCAAAAATATAATAAAACCGTGCTATAATATAGCACAAGTGCTAGCACATGTGCTAGCAAATAAACTATTTATTTTCTTTCAAACACTTATTATAATTTATCACTTATTATCTATAATGTGTCAAAATTTAATATATATTAACACAAGTAGGATAGAAAATAATAGAATAAACTCTTATTTTTTTTCTAGTGAGAGAGAGAGACTAGACGCAGTATATAGTGCTAGCACATATGGTGCTAGCACCATAAAGAATAATCTTATAATGAAATCCCCAAAACAAAAAGTTCCATATGAAATGGGGGTAATAATATGATTGATGAAGCAGACCATCAACGAATACGGGTAGGATTTAGATGTGACCCAATACTTGATAACAAATTTAACGAGCTGGCAAAAAAACTTCATATGACAATAAACGATGCTCATGTAGACGCTATGAAAATGTGGCTGTATTCAAAAGCCATCGATTCAGCATTAATAGAGGTAGAATTAAAAAGAAAAAATATAGATGTTCTAGAACAATACCTACTTAAAATCAAAGAAGAACAATTAATACAGCCAGAATCAGTAAAAGAAAAGATTACAGACTCGATTAAGAAAGAGATCGATCAGTATGTACTAAGAATAGATCGCCACCGCATGAGCGACAACATAATCGAATATGCTTCATCAATCGCAAATAAAAACAATCTACTTTTAAGAGATGTAATGGAGCTTTTTAAAGAATCTGCTCTCACCCAATTTCCAGATAATCCAGGTAATATAAGACTAATAAAAATCGAATCGGCAATAAACAAAATCGAAGGCGTATAATATGGAACAAGTACAGATAAGCGGAGAAACAAAAGCCAGAATAATGATAGGCAAATTCATACGCAAACACATCTTCACCGAAGATTTTCAGAGAGGAAGACTGACACAAAAAAAGCTATTCAAGATCTTAAATAGTCATATACGATTTTATGTAGCTCCCGAAAGCGGATTAACAGTTTATTCGTGTCAACAAATGGCCAATAATATCTTTAAAACATACATAGAGACAGAAGAATATCAAGCATATAAAGAACTCGTATATCAGGCTCGTATGGCTAAATTGACGCCAGAACAATATTTTAACGCAAAAAGAATCGAGCAAATAGAAAATGACCGTTCAAAAATCATAAAAGACGAAGAGAGTGAAATATATGCCAACATGTCCTAATTGCCATAGCAACGAACCAATTGAAAAACTTTATGATATTGATCAAGACGCGAACATTTATTTTTGTCTTAATTGCGAAAATACCTGGATAGCATGAAGGTGAATTAACAATATGTCTCAGTGTCCTTCAAAATATGGTAATAAAGGTAAAGGTATACCATTAACTGCCGAAGAGAAGACCTACATTAAACGTCGCTGGAAAGAAGACGCATTCATTGGCCAAATCGCAAAGGAAATCGGTAGAAATCAAACCACAGTTAGAACAATTATAATTGGATGTAAAACAGAGGCATCGGCATGATAAGCCTTGAATCTCTATCACAACTCTTGCAAAATGAGCGCGATAATAAAAAGCTTGCGCCATTACCATCAAGCTTCAAAGAAGATGCGAGCGCATATTTCCGTAAATTAAATATCGATATGAATAATGCCAGCAATCACCGGGAACAAGATCAGCTTCATGACGAAGAAAAAAATGCCCGGCTAATGCTTAATGGAATTCAAGATAGGCGTCTTGCTAAGATAATGGATCTTGCAATACTATTTCATTCTGGCATCAAAATATTAGAAATAGATGGACTGGTAGAAAATGATCGTGAAGCCTTTGACATCTTAGTAAAAGCTGTCGGCCAGGCAAATACACTTACTAGTATAGAGATACTATGATAGAAATTCAAATTATAGGCTTAATAGCGGGGATGTTAACGACAGGCTCACAAATACCACAAGCCTACAAAATACATCGTTCAGGGTCAACCGGCGACCTTTCACGCCTATGGATACTAATACTTATGGCCGGAACAATCGTCTGGCTTATCTACGGCATTATGATATCCGACTTACCACTAATAATCTGGAATACAATCAGCATATTCATATTGGGATATATCTCTGCTAAAAAATTCAATATCATAAAAACAAAAACGGTTAGCTCTGGTACAGAAACGCATTTATCCGTGAGAACCACGGACACTAAGATATTAAAATATTAGTGACAAGACTACTCAAATAACACAAAATACCTACCGCAAAAATTTTCGCTTTGGGTCGTTGTTACCCGCAACGACCCTTAACAATCATCGAGGTATCATTATGCAATCTATGAACGGAATCCAAATCTACGAGGTCGTTACGCGGCCTCACTGTGTAAAGTATCATAAGTGTATGACCGAAGCATTACAGCGACTTGGCACGTTTAAATGTGCGGGTCATTGTCCTGATTATAAGCCGAGGTTTTAAAGGTGATAATATGATTAGACCATTAACGGAAGACGAATTTAAAGAATTATTGACGGTTAAAGGATTTAAAATAACGAAAGACGAAAAAGGAAACGACATCGTTCAAGGAATAGAAATAAAAGCAAGAAAAACAGATATGAGCACTCTATTTTGCGGTTGTTGCCACAGGCATTTGACAATAAAGGAAGTTAATAACAAAAAATGCGACGGTTGCAATTCGTGGATATAGTGTTATCGTAGTAATCGAATAATATTGGCGTGATAATCGTGAAAACTGTTAAACAAAATTATAATGATGTCATTTTTGTTTTGGCTATTTTGTTTATTTCTGTTGGATTGATTGGTCTTTTTACGTTATGGTACATATATTGTTAATTTATGGTATGTATTCAACATTTATTTATATGTTAAAGGATAAAGTTTTATATTCTAAGCGCTTACTATTATTTGATTATATTTATGATCTTATATCGGCTAAGTGGACTCGGGGCGAGTACCAGTCGCCCCCAGTCTTTTACCACCAAATACCTTGCGGGCAAAGGGGGCAGTATTAGTGTCTCGATTTAAAACTATAAATATTCTAGCGGTAGCACTCTTCGTTGTGATTCTAGGACTATGCGCAGCGTATGTGCTTTTATCGAGTCATGTTGATACCGCCAATATAACGGGCACCATGCTTTACAATAACACTCCTGATAGCCACTATAAAGCCATTATTACTTTCAATGATGGGAAGACTATGATAGCATTACCAGACACGAACGGGGACTATCTTTCTAATGTTCAGTTATCAACCGTAAAAAAAATATCGATAACATATGACGGACAAACCATTGTAGAATACGGCCCGCCTTTCCATGAGAACGTCGATTATGGGGTAAACCACAATCACCAGGAGGACACGGTATGAAAATAAAATACCCGCTGCTCGCCATATTGTCTTTATTGATCCTGGTCTGCATATCGCAAATAGCAGGTGCGGCAATTACTGATAATTATAGTATGCACTTTATCCACTGGTACAACGGCACTGATGACGGCGCAATAACAGGATACCAGTACCATGTCAAGATTTTTAACACATCGGGCACTAACACCACTGATACGTTGTTTATTGAAGGCGCTACGCTGGACAATATTTTTATTACCAGCAGCGGCGGAACAAATGTTAGTTACTGGGTAGAGTCTCAAAACAGTTCTTGTATCGACTTTTGGTATAAGGCCAACACTCCAGCCAATGCCACAACACAGGACTACATCAACTTATATATTGGCGATGCTGACGGCCAATCGTATAGTAATGGTACGACCACATTTCCATTATTATATGATGATTTTACGACCCTAGACACAACTAATAAATGGACCAACTTTGGCAACTATGCGTCTGTTGCCGATGGTTTGCTAAACTGTACAAGGATTGCCAGCGATCCAGACCTGCGTTCAAAAAACGCATTTGGCCTGAACATCTCTGTAAGGACATCAATCAAAGCTACACACTACGATTCTACCAGCTACACAGAACGTTTTGGAATGTATGCAACCACCACTTATTATATATATGCTGATTTTTCATCTGGCACCAGTTCACTGGCAGGAAATTATAATAACCGGGCTGGAGGAACGATTACAAGTCCGAGTATAGCCGGATACACTGAGAATACATGGCGAACGCTTGATATTCAGCGTAATCCTAGTAGCATTGTTTACACACTCAACGATACAAACATGGTGACATCAAGCACTAATATTCCTACTAATGACACTTTTTTAGTACGATATTGGATATCGACCACGGAGGGAAGCCAAGTATATGCCGATTGGATACTAATCAGAAATACGACACCTAACACACCAACCGGATATAACTGGACAGTGGTATCAGAAGATACTCCAATTCCGCCGGTAGCCGATTTTAGCGCAGACGACACGACGATAATCGAAAACGATACAGTAACATTCACAGACCTTTCCACCAATACCCCTACCTCATGGGCATGGAACTTCGGAGGCGCAGAAGGTAATAGTACCAGCCAAAACCCCACGCACCAGTATAATACGACTGGTAGCTATACGATCACTCTTACCGTTACAAACGCTGACGGCTCGGATGTAGAGCAGAAGATAGACTATATAACCGTGTCAGAGCCAGCGCCAGAACCAGTAGAAACGCCTGCGTGGGTGCCATACATGCAGAATTTTACACACGCATCGGCCCCGTTGAACATTACGACCTATGACGGCACAAACGACATGCTTCACGACTATACCCTGTACGTGCCACTCGTCGAAGGATACAATCAAACGAACACCACGTGGAACGGTTGGGAATTTATAAAGATATTTACTCCATACCCAAAGAACAGTACTATAGAATATGCTGATGCTCATGAAAATCCGTGTCTGGTATTTTCGCATAATGGCCTTGATTGGTATCAGATGGATGAAATTCCTACCCCATTTGTTGATAAGCCGTCTGTAGGATTTAACCGTGATCCTTTTCTGATGTTATATCCAAACGGTACATTAATAGTAGGATATAGTTGGGCAAGCGCAGAAGCCACGCCTGATGATGTAAAAACTATTGTGTATCTTGTATCGCCCAACCTAACTATTAGCTCACCCATGAACCTTACTATGGCATATAATCGTTGGACAAGAAGCCCAAGTATAGAGTATAACAATACGACCGGCGAGCACATCTTATACGGTCATTGGATGACAGGGGGGCTGCTATGCAGATACGTGAGTACTACTGGGCTAAACGGCACGTTTTATCCGAGAGGTTATAATGGGGATAACAGTTTTGGATATTGCAACATCACATTACCAGACGGTTATGACCAATGGCATAGTGAAGTAAAAATTAATCCGCTGAATGGTTTGCATTATACCACCATATATACAATCGATGGTCAAATGCTATGGGTATTGTGGAGTCAGGATGGAACAAACTTTACGATGGGAGCGAATAATCCGATTTTTGTCGGAAGGCCAGGATATTGGGACGCTGAACTATATAAATCGTCCCTCGTCGTCACCGAGACCAAATATATATTATATTATTCTGGAAACAATAATACTGATCGTGGTATTGGCTATTCAGAACAATATATTAACGAACCAGGATTACCAGTTGCAGACTTCGAGGCCAATGTTACTAGCGGCACTGCGCCGTTAACCGTGGGTTTTACCGACCTATCCACCGGCAACGTTACCGGCTACCAGTGGGACTTTGGCGATGAGACCGCTAATAGCACGGAGCAGAACCCGGTCCACGAATATGCGAGTGCTGGAACCTATTCGGTAATGCTCACGGTGAGCAATGATACTCTAAGTAATTCATCGGTCAAGAATGACATGATAACTGTACAAGAAGTCGATGCAGGGTATGTTACCGAAGGTCTTGAAGTCTATTATGATTGGAGTCAGGACGATGCGGATACCATAGTAGATCTTAGCGGTAATGGTAATAATGCGACAAACTACGGTTCCACTTTATTTGAGCTTCCTAGCGGCGCATATTACCGACATTTTGCTATTGATGACTATATACAAAAAACAGACTTTACCATCGAGTATCCGTTGAGCATAGAAATGATCGTGGATGTAGATAATGTAGCATCATATAATGGCCTTATATGTCTTAACAATTCTACGTCTACTGCCAATTACCAGGCGTTACAAATCGCAAATAATTCTAAGTTTATAGCACGTTCGTCTATAGAGACATATCGTTTATCTCCGACGATCAATAACCGTGAAAGATACCATGTGGTCTATACCGATCTTGACGGGACAAATAGCGCAAACATCAACATCTATATTAACGGGCAGCTAGCCAATGGCAACCCCGGCACGATTGACACGCCCGCAAATGTGAACACGTTAATAATCGGCAAAATGGCAAAAACCGGATGGAACCTTAACGGTAATATTAGCTTGGTCAGGATCTATAGCGGAAACCTATTGAATGAAAGCGAAGTCTTATCAAACTACGAAAACGAACTGTGGAGAGATAACGGCACCATACAGTTTTCACAAATAAACCAGACCACCACAGAGGCAGAAGGCGTTAACGTTACGCTCACAGTTAATCTCGACAACGAAAAAATAATATCAACAAGCGTGGACTATCAGACCATAAACGGAACCGGATTGGCGTATATCGACTTTGAACCAGCTAGTGGCACATTAACATTTGCGCCCGGAGAAACCAGCAAAACGATCAACATAGCCTTACACAATGATACGGCGCTTAACGGAGAGAAATACTTTTACGTAGAACTTTCCAACACGGTCAACGCTACAATAGGGACAAACAACAGTTGTAATGTAACTATTGCCCCAACAAAAATAAGATGGTCAAACTACAACTGGACGATATACTCCAGGTATATCATAAACAATAATACTGACTACGCCGACACTTGGCATAACACATTACATGTTGACGATAACGGATACCTGCATTTAAACATGGTATATTCAGATAGCGTATGGCATTTCCCAAAAATACGGATAGACCCGGTAGATGGCGCTTATAATGGTTATGGCGTCTATTCTTTTAATCTTCAAACAGACACCATCGAAATATTTGATAGCCTACCATCGGCAGATTTGGCCACGTTCTTATATGAAAGCGGAACCGCTGCTATTAACATAGAAAACACCCAATGGGGATTTGAAGAATACTACGCAAACAAAAACGTGTTCTTAGGAGCATACGGACCAGGCGGATGGAGTGGAACATTAAACTGGAACGCTACGAGTTTACCGTCCACAGAAAATATGACCGAAAAAATATACTGGACACCAGACTATGTAGCATTTACTTTTGAAGGACCAAACACGCCATACAACGTAACATACATTACTAACAACTCAAACATCCCAGTACCTAACCATATGTGGAGCTGGATATTCTACAAGGTAGCACAAGATGTTAGTCTCGGATCGCACGTTTACCCACCGGGAAACGTTTCGTATTACACTTCAGAAGTAGTAATAAAGAACTTTACATTTGAAGAGCACACGACCGACCCGGTTATATCCGCGAGCTTTACCGCTGACAAGACCAGCGGCAACAATCCTTTAACAATCCAATTTACAGATGGTACAATTGGCAGACCAATATCGTGGCAATGGGACTTTGGCGACAACAGCGAGAATAGCACAGAACAAAGCCCGGAACACATATACAGTACGCCGGGCACATACAATGTTACACTTACGGCATACAACGAGATAGACGGGATTTCAACAATTGAACGGGCCGGGTACATAACAGTAAATGCGGTCCCAACACCAACACCTACACCAGCGCCCACACCAATACCAGCCCCGGAGATCACCGACTTCACTGCGACGCCAACCAGTTCGACAGCGCCAGCGAACATAGCGTTTTCGAGTATTACAACAGGATTAATCACGCAGTACTATTGGAACTTTGGCGATGGGACTGCGAGCACAGAGCCAAACCCGACACACGTCTATATTAGTACCGGGCATTTTGACGTTACTTTAACATTGTCTAATTCCGGTGGTAGCGATTCGATGACAAAAGCAAGCTATATATATATAAAAGATAATTCTGATCAATTGTATAATATCACTGGTGGCATAGGGAACGTTACTTTAGCGCCGATGGCAGATAATACGATTATGAACCTTGTTAATGATACGCTTGGCACGGAACTTGGTGATATTGATGCTTCCAAGCTATTGTATGATGTGGGCCGACCGTATACGTATTATGGGTTTGGAAACCTTTGGATATTATTGGTTATCGGCACGCTTGCGGCTATAATATTGTTTGGCCAGGGTAACAGCCCGTTCCTTATCATTTTGCCCGCAATGATGTTTGGCAGCGCGGTAATATGGGTAATGATCCCTATTGGGTTTATCCCGACGATTGTTACCCTGATAATATTTAATCTGTCGTGTATTGTCTTAGCTGTTGTGAGGGGGCCTGTAAAGTGAGATCAATGATTATAGCGGCGCTATGCGCCATTTTTTGTTTGTTGACAAACGTGTTTAGCATGACGGGTATATTGCCAAATGTTAATACTGCGGCTACTGCCAGTCTTTCGCAAGGCGCTGTTAGCAATATGGTTAGTGTGCAATCGATTAGCAGTAATGATCAGACTGGGCAGACAGGGTTTTTTAATATTATCCAAAAAGTAGCGTTTTTTGTCGGCGGCGTGATTATAGGTACACTGTTGGTTACTATTCCTTTGGTTAACTTAGGAATACCAATGGTATGGGCACTGATGATTAATAGCCTGTGCGCGTTGGCGACGTTTGCCGATATGCTGCTTCTTTGGAAAGGAATATCCCCGTGGTGGTCGCAGTAATGCGATTTACTATTTTTTAGGCATATATGTAAGAGATGATGGTATTTATGACGAAGTGTAAGGTTAAAAGCGGTAATCTTAAAAAGATGAGGGCTGAACGCCCTACGTTTTACTCGAACCCCGTATTTTTTGACGGGCACGAAAAGTTTGCTATCTTATCGGAGCGTGACGCCGAACGAGCTATTAGAAAACTGCATAAAATGTTTGATGACGAGGCGGCACTTTAATGTCGTTTATACAAGAAAAAAGGTTTTGGCGAGCAGTAGCAATAGTAATTATACAGTTTATATTAACAATGGTGATGGTAAGCCTTTTCGGTTTTTTGGGGCTTGTATTGATGATCCTAATCATCGCCGGCATAGCCACGTATAAAAGGGTTAGATCCGGCGACTGGTCGTTATCTCCGCGTCGTAATTGTCTCAAAATATTAGACGGGGCAAGAGGTCATGTGTACCATAAATATGGTGGCGTAATGACCAGGCAACAGGAGATAGAAGTTGACCAGACGATAGAAAAGTATAAGAAAATTGTCGAGAAGGTAGTTTTTATATGATTAGCATTGAAGAAATGGAAAAAGAAATAGATATTGTTAGTAAAGAAATGGAAGATCTAAGGACTGCATATGAAGATATGCTTGACGATGTGAAAAAGAGCAAGGCCAGGGGTAATAAGTATCGTGAAGTAACAATGGATAGGGATATGGAACAGGCTTTGATGTATAGTCAGAATCTTTTAAAATCTCTTATTAGTACGAAAGACACTGCGCTTTTATACCAGTATTACCAGAAGCGTCTTTCTAATGGTAATGGCGAAGAAAAAGAAAAGTCGAAAACATGATCACAGGCACAGGTAATAGGAATAAAAACGCGAGACGTGGCCGACCGGTTCGGCCAAACGTCTCTAAGCAAAAAGGCAAATATAGTATATTTGTACTTGTAGCTGTAGCTGTCGCCGCGATAGGTGTTTTATTTGTCTTGGCCGTTATTAGCGATGGTGGCGAAAAGGCGCAAGCACCTATCGTTACTCCGTGGCCGACTTTACAAATAACGCCTGTTCCTCCGACGCCGACGCCAACGCCGACACCGACAGCAACGCCAGCGCCAGTTGATGATACGAGTTATCAGGTATTACAGGGCATAGCCAACAACGGGCTTAATAATCAGACTCCGAACGATTATAAGATTAATCTTACCGGTAATTCGTTTGTCGATTATACTGCGCTTGCAGACATGTACCCGTGGGTTCCGAACAGATATAATGATAGTTCACCACATGTCTGGATGCATAGTCCTGGTAAGTTTAAGGAAGAGATGAACGGGCAAGGCGAAGCGGAACGTATTAAACTGTATGAGTTATGGAAACAAAAACAGATCGTAAAAGCTCCGTCTATCAATCTTGAAATTTTGCATAACGATGACGTTACGCCATACGATTTTAACAAAGAAGCTATTGTACTCGGAAAATACTATGACGGGTATTTCAGATTTACAAATACTGGCGACAAGCCATTCCAGGGAGATATAGCGGTTGCAATCAATGCGTCGATATATGTTTTAGGGCAGCTCGTACATATGGAGAACATTGTTATTACGGACCAATATCTTTCATTATATCCAGGACAATCAAACGATTTCTATAAGAAATGGTATGTGAAAGATTTCAATGGTGCGCCAATTCCTACTGGGTGCTTGAACATCGTTATAGAACTTCGAGATAAAAGTGATGGGTCCACTTTGTATAGTCAGACAATTAAACCGATAATTGCAAAAGATATTAATAGTGATGGGTATTTGTCTACCTAATACGATTATTATTTTTGTCAAAATGCCATCATCAATAAAAATTTTATATTTATTTTTTCATAATATGTTTTATAGAGTGCGTACCCTATGGTAAACACAAAAAGTTATAATATATAAAAATGCTGTTATACAATACGTGTAATGGGGTTTCTATTAATTTTTAATAATTCGATAAACCATATTTTACCTACCCCATTTTTCCGCATCAACAATAATCACTCCAATAGAAAGAATCATACAAGCCGCAAACGCCGACCAAAATAACAAATCAGGGATAAACACACGATACCAGCAACAATATCCACCGATGATTCCAGCAGCAACAGTGCCAATAAACCCCATATATCCACGCCTTGTAACTACGCCAGCACCCCAAATAAACAATGGGATAGCCATTCCAATATAGAACAGCCAATCAAGCCTTATACCGGTCTCTGCTAATACAATTTGTCCCGGAAACCCGACGCCCTGCGGATAATATTTTTTAGTGCTCGCGTCGCTCTGCGTTGCAGTAATTTCTACATAATAACTATTTCCGCCCGCATCGAGTACAGTAAAGTTATAGTTCCCACCGGCCCCGGCTGTCTGTGTCTCGATCAGCGTCGGAGTTCCGCCAAAGGTCGAATTGTTCCCGTACAGTTTAAACGATAACGCGGTAGTAGCGCCGCTATAATCAACATACGATCCGTTGATGTACCCGGTATTGCTAACCTGATCGAAGTCTGCACTCTGCTGATATGATACCTGACTCTGATTACCAAAACTGTCAGGCGTCACAATCGGACCTAAAAGATTAGAGAACTGACCGCCGATAACGTCCAGGAACGGCTGATCAAAACCATAATACGAATTTGTCGGTGTAATCGTATACGTTGCGTTGACGCCGTTTGCAGGACTGTTAAATGCTACCTGGTACGTCGATGTTGGATTCAGGTAACACGCAAATACGCCGTTACCGTCTGTTACTCCTGTGAACATCAAATAGCCATTAAGGTATACTGCTGTTGGAACGTTATCAAGTCCAAGATAGCCAAGCGTAGTAAGTTTAAACTGTGTTAACTGTACCGCCCTAGTTGCCTGCGTGCCTACACTAATACGTAATGCCCCATTACCGCTATGGATATAGCCTAATGTGGTTTTATTGTTTGCATCATAAATATATACGTCACCAGTAGTTCTTTTTGTAGCCCACAAAGTATTATTATAAATATCATAATATACGTCGTTGATATCTGTAAACCCGGTTTCAGTATTAGCTACAAAAGAATACTTTTGAGTAGTCTGGTTAAATTTAAAGTAAGCTATAATGCTCGGATTTGCCGGAAACCCTGCGAAAACATACCCGCTGCTATTATACGATATACCAAATGGCCCGGTTATAGGTGCCGTAGTTGCAACACCAGTCGGAATAAACGTACTAAGTGGCACACTAGTAATCGTATCATTGTTGTTTAAAATCGCAAGCACCCCATTAGCCCTATCTATGACAGCGTCGCGAGGATAATTTACAGTATCATTAGGAATGTGATTAATAATATCCAGCGTGTTAGAATCAATTTTCCAGACCGTTCCGCTATTAGTATCAAAATCCTGATAACTGGTCACATACAAGTAGCCGTTAAAATAACCGAGACCATAATCAGGATATGGTATTGTCACATCGTCTATAACAATGTTATTGATAGTATCTATCGCCACGACCTTGTTATCAATATACAACCCAACATAGACGCGGGTGCCAACATCATTTATTGTTATACTGCAATATTGGCTAGTCGGATTTGAACTTACAAGTATGCTGGCAACATTACTATAATCAATCGTATTAAACACATCAACATATGTACCGCTAGGCGTAGCTTGACTATACGTAACATATAAAAGCGTGCCAGCCGGGTTTACAACAACATCTAAAGGTTTAGCCCTTGTCAATATCGTACCCACTTTAGCGGGTAGGTTAGGGTCGATCACGGTGATACTGCTGCTATCCCAATTACTAACATACAAATACCGGTATCCGGTACTTATAGGACTAATCGAACTATGCGTATCGGCTATCATAACCGTGGCGCTGCTCGGACTCGTCACATTACCGTTAACCGGACTTGAAAGGGCAACGTTAAAACTTCGACTTCCATAATATGCGTCCCTGTTAATAATCGGCACTGTAAACGTGTTGCTTGTTTCGCCCGCTGCGAAACTCAACGTGCCACTAGTCGCGGTATAATCGTATCCTGCCGTCGCGGTTCCGTCTGCGGTGGCATAGTCTACGCTGCCCGTATAAGAGACGGGTATTAGTTTTACATCGTCAAAATATGCTATGCTGCCATCATACGTAATTATGCTAACCAGTACGTTTACAGTATTGGCATTTGTTGTAAATGTCCCGGTTAGTTCATGCCACTGGTTCAATGTCGAAGGCGCGGCGATAGTATACGTGCCGATTATGCCACCAGTAGCATTATACTGATATATTTGGACATAAACGCTATTAGCTCCAACATATGCTGTCGGATAACAATAAGCGTCTAACATTAACGTTTCGCCGCCCGTAGCCAAAACACGCTGCGACGCACCAATAAAATTGCCCGTAGTGCTTACAACATATGCGCTTCCAATGCCGCTATGTACAACAGAGGAACTAGCACTAGCCCCTGAACCAAACAACGCCCAACCGGTAAGCCCATCCTCATAACCAGGATTAGCCGTCATACTCGCCGTGACAGA
>Ga0074197_1000486_pt1 | contig 48761 bp, 37 predicted proteins | sample EPASupsiteSAE305_FD_64526 | JGI IMG/M metagenome (GOLD analysis project Ga0074197, IMG submission 64526) | Bioremediated contaminated groundwater microbial communities from EPA Superfund site, New Mexico - SAE3-05 reassembly with SPADES | ecosystem: Environmental > Aquatic > Deep subsurface >...
AAAGTTCTTTCTGTTTTAGAGAAAGATATTTCTGCTCAACTTCTTCTTTTACATCTTTATATTTTGGAACGTCATTTTTATTATAACGTTTTAATAGTTGCACAATAACAAAACTATTTTCCGAAACTTCAACAATACGGCTAAACTGATTTTCGGTTAAAGTTTCAAATTCTTCGCGTAAATTTTCTTGAAGTAAGTTATAAACGTATTCAATTTTGTTATTTTTAACCGATAAAACTGCTTTGTGTTTAGCAAATTTACTCAAAGCAACTTCCCAATTACTATTTATTAGCTCACTGGAAAACTCAACTGCTACATTTCTATCAGAAAATGCAATTTGATTAAAAATTAGAAACGGCGTAGCAACTTTGAATTTTTCAATATTGCTGCTATAAAATTTCTCTAATTCTTCATCCGAAATATTGATAGAATTCTCCGAAATCATCTTTTTAATCACTAAAGCATTTGCAATTTCAATTTGAGCTTTTAAAATCAACTTCTTATATTCGTCCGATTCGAGAATTCCACTGTTTTTTGCATCTAAATAAATTACTTCCTTTTCAATCCATTCGCGAATAAACTCTTCACGAAATTGGTGAGTATTGTTAGTAAATTTTATCGATTCAGCAATATTTTGTTCTGTTAAAACCGAATCGCCAACTTTTACTATGTATTTCTCCTCTTCTTTTTCTGAACAAGAAACTACAAAGAAGAGAAGAATTACAAAAAAGGATATTTTAATTTTCTGACTTAAATGCATTTGCTAATTCATTATAAAAATATTTTGGTTTGTAAGTATTCATCAAACTGTTAATGTATTCTTTTTCGAGCCTTTTACTTTCAGTTTCTTGAAATTTACTTGATAATTCTGGTAAAGCTTCTTCAAATGTTTTGGTTCTTGTTTCCATTTTATTACGTAAAATTACAATTGCCCAACCATTATCAACACTAAATATTTCTGAAAAATCACCTTCTTTTTCTAAAGAATATGCTTTTTTAGACAAATCATTTTCATCAATATTTTTGAATCCATGTCGTCCAAATTTAGTCTTAAATCCTGGTCTTTCTGTATATTTTGCAGCAACTGAATCAAACTCAACACCACTTTTTAACATTTGATAGTATTCTTCAATTTTTTCTTTGTTTCGTGAAAATACTTCATTAAAATTTACTTTTCCTGGAAGAATCAATTCATCTTTAACATTGTTATATTCTTCAAGAAGTTTAGCTGAATCGATAACTACTTTATTCCAAACTTCGCTTTCTTGCAATTTGAAGATGAACATTCCATTTTTATAATCGTGCATTAAACCTGCAAATTCTTCGTCAGAGTTCATTAACTCATTGGCTTTGCATTTTAACAACGAATTATTTCCAAAAAGATTAGCACCTTTTTCAACTAATGCAATATTAAATGGTTTGTTATTAAATTCTGGTTTTTCAAGTAAGAAGTTAAAAAATGAGGCAACATCATAATTTTTTGTACTTACAGTAACTAAAACCGAATCCTTTAGAGTTGCAAAATTTTCGTTTTCAACAACTTGTGAAACCATTAGAGTATCTGCAAACGATTTTCCAATTTTAGTAACTAAATTATTATCCAATTTATAACCAAATTCTTTTACCAAACCGCTAATATATTCATCATAATCATCTTGATAGCGAGCTTTTTTATACAAATCTCTAATATTTTCAATTTCTTCTTCAAAAGGTGGATATGGTCTTTCATCAACAAGTTTAATAATATGATAGCCAAAACGAGTTGTAACTATTTCAGAAACCTCGCCAATTTTAAGATTAAAAGCTGCTTCATCAAAAGGTTGAACCATCATTCTGCGTTCAAAAAATCCTAAATCACCACCTTTTGCACCAGAACCTGGATCTTCGGAATATTTTTTGGCTAAAGAATCAAAATCGGCACCTTTTTTAATTTCGTCAAAAATACGTGTTATTTTTACCAAAGGTTTTTCGCCTGGTAATGCATCAACCATATTGCCTTGTTGCTCGGCATTTTTAATTAAAATGTGTTTTGCTTGAATTTTGTATTTTCTTGGTTGTCTTTCAGTTACTTTAAGTATGTGAAAACCATATTTTGTTTTTACAACTTCGGGATAAACCTCTCCAACTTTTGTTGAATAAGCCACTTTTTCGAATGATGGAATTATTTGTCCAGCTGTAAACCAATAAATATCGCCACCATTTGGTTTAGAAAATTCATCTTGTGAATATTTTTTAACCATTTCTTCAAAAGATTTTCCGCTTTTTATGCTATCAAGAATTGATTGTGCTTTTTGAAGTGCATCTTCTGGTCCCATTTTGAACATAATATGACTAACACGTACTTCTTCGCTTCTTTGTTTATAAAAATCGCGCATTCCTGGGGTTACAATTTGCTTTTCTTCAATATAACTAATTCCAACTTTTTCTTTATAATCGTTTAATTCTGCAGTTAATTGTTCGTCATTCTGAAAATTTCGAACATTTGCATCACTAAGTTTCATTTTATAATTAACATATAAATCAAGGAATTTTTTGTAATTTTCAATTGAATCTTTTGTGGCTGATTCCATTCCACCACTATTTTTTGCGTAAGCTTTTTCGAACTCACCAAGTGTAATTTTAGAGTTATCAAACTCGGCAACTATAATATCTGCATGTTTTGTTGCACAAGAAGTAAATATTAAACCAACAATTGTAAAAATTAACAGATTTGTTACTTTTCGCATCATTCTTTTTCCTCAGTTATTTAGTAATGATTATTTTTTTAATTAGTTATTTAATTTAATCTTATTTATTAGAATTTCTTTTTTTATTTGCACAGATTACAAATCTGTGCTACGTTAATCTATATCTATTTATCTATTTCTTTTGAAAATTGTTACTATTTCGTTCCCAAAAAACTCCGTTGGAATAACCTTGAATATTTGAATTTTCATTTACCATAAAAAGTCTTTTTTCGGTTGTAACAGCAAAATTTTGGTCAATTTCAATTCCAAGATAATTCCTTTCCAGTTTTTTTGCAACTACCGAAGTAGTTCCCGAACCAAGAAATGGGTCAAAAACCAAATCATTTTTTTTGCTACTTGCAAGAATTATTTTTGCAAGCAATTTTTCGGGTTTTTGAGTTGGATGCTCAGTATTTTCTGGCATTGACCAAAATGGAACTGAAATATCAGTCCATATATTTGATGGAAAAGTCAACCTAAATTGTCCATTTTCTGTCTCATCCCAATCCTTTGGCTTTCCACTATTTGTTCTATAAGGAGCAATTACTTTTCTTTTTAGTTTAACAGCATCTGGGTTATAAAAATATTCATCCGATTTTGTTCCAAACCAAATGTCTTCCGAGTTCATTTTCCAATTAGTTTTTGCTCCTCTGCCTTTTTCGCGTTCCCAAGTTATTCTGTTTCTAACAATAAAATACTTTTCCATAACTTGATGAATTGAAGTTGATGATTTCCAATCGCCACAAATGTAAATTGAAGCCGAAGGTTTTATACATCTATTCAACTCCGAAATTAAATTATCCAACCAAATTGTATAACTTTGAACCGAACTTTCCTTAAACTTAGAAGCACCAAAAGTTTTATTCATATTATAAGGCGGGTCAATAAATAGCAAATCGATAAAACTATCGGGTAAAAACTTAATTGCTTCAAAAATATCTTGATTTATCGTTTTATTAATTAAACTATCAACTGGAGTATTTTTGCCTAAATGGAGCAATTTTTTGCTAAAAAATGACGAATCTTCTTCAGTAATTTGAATTGTTCTATTTCTTAATGCTGGCTTTTTAATAATCATCCTTTATAAAACCTATCTAACCGTTAAGCCAGAACTAAGCGATTTATCAACTTCAACAACGTTAAGTTTTCCTTTTTCGTCCTCAATTGCCAAAATCATTCCTTGCGATTCAAGTCCAAAAAGTATAGCTGGTTTCAAATTAGCCACCATAACAACTTTTTTTCCAATTAAATTTTCGGGTTTATAACTTTGAGCAATTCCAGCAACAACTTGTCTTTTGGAATTGCCAATTTTTACCTGCAATTTTAATAACTTTTTACTTTTTTCAATGTTTTCAGCAGCTACAATTTCGGCTACTTTTAAACTTACTTTCATAAAATCGTCAAAAGTTATTTCTGGAACTTTTTCTTCTTCTTTTTCAACCAAAGATGCAGGATTGCTCCATTTTAGAATTTCATCTTCAATTGTTTTATCCTCAATTTTGGTAAATAATATTTCGGATTTATTCAATTTATGTCCAGTTTCAAATTCTTTTTTACCGCAATTGTTCCAATCGGTATTTTTTGCGTTTAACATGTTAAATATTTTTTCGGACGCAAAAGGAATTACAGGCGAAAACACTTCGGCTAAAGTATAAATTGCATTTAGACAAATGTTAATTGTTGTTGCGGTTCTGGTTTTATCTGTTTTTACACTTACCCAAGGCTCAGAATCGTTAAAATATTTGTTTCCAGCACGTGCAAGAGCCATCATTTCAAAAATTGCATCTTTAATTTTATATTTTTCAATCAAATTGCCTATTTTATTTGGTGCTTCAAGAATTTGAGCCAACATTTCTTCATCAATTTTCTCAAGTGTTCCTCTTTCGGGAACTTGTTCGTCAAAATGCTTGCTTGCAAAAATGAACGTTCTGTTAATGAAATTTCCTAAAATATCGGCTAATTCGGAATTACTTTTTGCTTGAAATTCCTTCCAATAAAAATCGGTGTCTTTGTTTTCGGGCAAATTTGCAGCCAAAGTGTAGCGTAACGAATCGGCTGGAAATATTTCTAAAAATTGCTCAACATCAATGCCCCAACCACGCGATTTAGAGAATTTTTTACCTTCAAAATTCAAAAATTCATTTGCTGGAACGTTTTCTGGAAGCACATATTTATCACTATTTGTTTCATTCCATGCCATTAACATTGCTGGAAATATTATTGTGTGAAATACAATATTGTCCTTTCCGATAAAAGCAATGTAACGCGTTTTTTCATTTTGCCAATATTCTTTCCATCCTTCGGGATTGTTTTTTTCTTTAAAAAGCTCTTTTGTAGCCGAAATATAACCAAGTACGGCTTCAAACCACACATAAAGCACTTTTGCATCAGCATTTTCGAGAGGAACTTTTACGCCCCAATCCAAATCGCGAGTAACTGCGCGGTCTTTTAATCCATCTTTGAACCAACCTTTGCAATAGTTTAGAACATTATCTTTCCAATTATATTTTTCGTTTGCTTCGGCAATATATTTTTCAAGTCTTTCTTGATAATTTCCGAGTGGAAAATACCAATGCGAAGTTTCTTTTAACTCGGGAATTCCACCAGAAATTTTACTTTTAGGATTTACCAACTCACTTGGGTCATATAAAGCACCACATTTTTCGCATTCATCACTTCTTGCTTCATCATAACCACATTTTGGACAAGTGCCTTCAACATATCTATCGGGCAAAAACATTCCAGCTTTTTCGTCATAAAATTGCAATGTTTTCTTTTCGGATAAAATTCCTTGATTATTGTAGCTAATAAAAAAATCTTGAGCCGTTTTGTGATGTGTTGGAATGCTTGTTCTTGAATAAATGTCAAAACTCATTCCAAATTTTGCAAATGCTGCTTTGTTGCTTTCGTGATATCTATTAATAATGTCCTGTGGAGTTAATTTTTCTTTATCGGCTGTAATTGTAATTGGAACTCCGTGTTCATCCGAACCACAAATGTATATAATATCTGAATTTGTTAATCTTTTGTAACGGACAAATATATCAGCTGGCAAATATGCACCGCTTAAATGTCCTAAATGTATTGGTCCGTTTGCATAAGGCAAAGCTGAAGTTACTATTATTTTTTCATTTTCCAATTTTAATACCAGTTTTATAAACAACCGTGAAATATACTAAAATTCTTTGAAAATGTTCTTTTGGATTGTTAAATTGCTGTCGGTTTTAACCGACGGATAATTGAATGGAAGAAAGAAAAATTCATTTTCTCTTAAAATGGGGCTAAAGCCCAAGATTTGTGTTTTTCTTTTTCTTTGCTGTCAATTACCATTCCTCGACATTTTTGCTTTGCTTACGAAATTTCTTTTCCATTTATTTGTTTCTCTTTCTTAATTCCATATTTATTCTATTTCTCATGCTTTTCTGTCGAGGAGTAGTCCTCGACAGCAGTAAAATATTTTTCATTGCTACCTCTGATAAATTTGTTAATCATTTTTATTTAAAAAACAAGAATTGTTTTCGTTCTGAGATATGCTTATTAAATTCTGATTTATAACCATCAATCCACATTTTAGCCATTTTACTCATATATTTTTCTTTCTCAGCCTTTTCGAAATCTATTACTTTATCTAAACTCTTCATAGCCATTTTATAATTGTCTAGTTTGTAATAACAATCACTCAGATATAGCTGATATTTTGCCTTCTCACCAACTCCAATGCAAATAGTTATTAATTTTTCATATAGTTGGATGGCTTTCATAAATTCATTGTTCTCATGTGCAATCATTGCTTGATAAAATATTGCATATTTTCTTCGACTAAGTATCTTCGAGTTTGATAGAGCAATAGCAACGGAAAGTATTTTTTCCCTATCAGATTTTGTATACAAAAAAAGAAGTCCTTCTAAAAATATTTCTCTATGTTTTCCGGTTTCAAATTTCCTTATATATTGCTCCATGAATAGTATCCTCTTTTCTTGGATTGGCCTAATATTTGAACCAAACTCATCTCCATATCCTATAGAAACAGTACCCTTCAGATAAGGGACATCAGGTTTATGTTGGATAGAATCAACTTGAATATTCTCTACCATTTTAAGATACATCTCATCCTGATAATAATAGTAATCTTCCACATTATTAGAATTTGAATACTCATATATTAGTATATTAAATAATTTTTCAGCCATTTGAAAATTCTTTGACTTCGTATTATGTAGTGCATCAAAAAATATTTTTTGTTCTTCTTTACTTGAAGAAATATTACAACTCAAAATATTTGTTAACATTGATAGTATAATTAATGTGTTAAAGACTAAAAGTTTCATTTAAGCTCCGACTAGATGAATTTTTAATTTTTTGCTGTCGAGGACCATTCCTCGACATTTTTGCTTTGCTTACGAAATTTATATTCCATTTATTAGTTTCTATTTCTTAATTCCATATTTCTTCTATTCTCATGCTTTTCTGTCGATGAATAGTCCTCGATAGCGGTAAAAAGTCAATTTTTGACGCAGGGTTAACAATTGCTTTAATATTTTATAAATAGGTCTAAACCTTCTTTTTCTTTTTTATCATCAGTTAACCAAATAATTTGGTTCTTTTTTACATTTAGTATACCAATTTCTGCAACCTTTTGCTCATATTCAGCAAGAATAATAAATTCATCTTTTGAAAGCTGAATCCATTCTAATATTTCTAATTTTTCTTCAATTATATAAAAATCAGTAATTTCATTTTTACTTAAATCATATCTTTTAATTTTATTTAACTCAGAAAAATATATGTATCCGTCATCCAATGACCAACCAAATAAGGTCGATATATTTGGTAAATGTAAACTTATGGAGCTTGATGAATCCGTTAAATTCAAAATTCTTAATCCAGAATTATTAATATCATCGCTACCCTGGAAATCAAATACAATATTTTTACAATTATTTGAATATTTTATAGTAAATATAGTTCTTATTTCATGATTATTAATTTCAAACAATTTTTCACCATCTAATTTACATGTATAAAACGTATTCTGAAAATCACGGAATGATATTAAATTTAGTTTTGATAGCCAATCAAAATTATATATTTTTGTTCTCAAATATTCCGGTCTTTCTATTTGGAAGGGTATTTCAGCTTTACTGAGTTTTTTCTCTAACAAACTATACAAAAATAAATTATGGGGTCCTGCAACACCTTTGACTTTTAAGCTAAAATCATTTCCCACTCTATTAGTTAAAAAAACTATGGAGTCGCCTTTGGGACTCCATTTGGGTAAATTATCAAAATAGTTATCATTAGTTATATAGTATTTTTCTTTTGTATCAATATTTAATATTACAACCTCGCCAAATGCCCCCGCATAAATTCCTTCATCCGTTTTAGCTTCTACATATACAACCGAATGTTTCCAATCCTGTTGCTGAAAAGTATCTTGACAACTTAAGCTAATGTTTACAACATTAGTTAAGAATAACAATAAATAAATCTTGCTATGGGTTTGATGCATCATAATTCTCCTCAAATCTCGTTTTTTCCTTTGCTGTCGAGGACCATTCCTCGACATTTTTGCTTTGCTTACGAAATTTCTCATGCATTTATTAGTTTCTATTTCTTAATTCCATATTTCTTCTATTCTCATGCTTTTCTGTCGAGGAATGGTACTTGACAGCAGTAAACTATTTACCATATTATAAACCAATATATTACTATCGAATTTTCGCTACTAACAGCAATTCCTTTGGAATATCCATTCTGCCATTTTTCAGGCATATAATATCCTCCAAAAAGATATTTATCATCCCAATACTTACCTGATTTAGCATCTAAAACAAAAACTACAAAATCCTTAGGTAAATTATAGTCTGTCTCCCCAGAACTAAATTGACTGCTATAAAAATTTGGAATAGGGAGTTTGTTTTTATAACACTCTCGATTGATAACTAGTCTGTCAGACTTTGTTGGCATGTAACCCCTAAAGCGATTCTCTTTTGTATGGAAACGATTTAAGATAAGGGCACATGTATCAGTATTTTCAATAACTTCTTTACTAATATTCTTTAATGAATCAATTAATTCTTTTTTATCAATTTCATCTATCTTAAAACTCAAGCTAAACATAATATTTTCAGTATTTTTATCATAAACCGCTTCCATATAATAAAGAGTATCAATAGTTGATACTGTTGAAGGAAAATGATCTAAAAAACTACTCTTAAAAAATGATTTCATTTTAACATAATTATTTTCGTGAACCTGATAAATATTAGTTTCTGTACATTGTAATGAACAAACCATTAACATTATTATAATAATTTTTATTCTCATTTTGATCACTTGCTTTTCTTTTGCTGTCGAGGACCATTCCTCGACATTTTTGCTTTGCTTACGAAATTTCTCTTCCATTTATTAGTTTCTATTGCTTAATTCCATATTTCTTCTATTTCTCATGCTTTTAATAGTCCTCGATAGCAGTAAAAAGTCCTCAAACACCATTAAAACTCCTTTTGCTCCACAAAGTTAAACATTTCAAAAGTTAGAAATCAACTGCTGGAAAATGTGAAGCATTTTTTGAATAGTTTTGCATACAATTCATCCTTTTACTAAAGTTAAAGCAATGTTCTTGCTTGCATCCTGAATCTTTATAATGGATTCTTGATTTTTGTGTCAAGTAATAACTTGTAAATATTTAAATTTTAAACGGATAAAGAATCTGTTTTAGTCGAGCAAGCTCGCCAATTTTGTCGAGTTTTAGAATTTTATTTAATCAAATTCGTCATTTTAAGTCCAATTATCAATTTGGCACAGTTGTAGTAAATATTAAGCAACTAATTTTTAACATAAATGGAGTAAAAAATGAAAAAGAAGTTTTTAGCAGTTTCCTCGCTGTTATTTGCGCTAATTTTTGTCGGTTGTGAAAGTAACAACTCAATAGTTGCAGCAGATGACCCTTTCCAAGATGTACAAACCCAAAATATTGAAGATGCAATAGCAAGTTTACCAACAAATGTTTTAACAGATTCGACAGAAAATGGTTTAGTTTTTATGCGTGAAGAAGAAAAATTAGCTCGTGATGTATATCTTTTCTTTTATGAAAAATATGGCTTGCGAATTTTTAACAATATTGCAAAAAGTGAAAATACACACATGACAGCAATAAAAATGCTTTTGGACAAATACGAATTGAAAGATCCAGTAGAAATTGATGAAATGGGAGTATTCCAAAACCAAGATCTTGCTGCTTTATATACACAATTAACAGCAGCCGGAAGTGTTAGTCTTCTTGAAGCAGTTAAAATTGGTGCAACAATTGAGGATTTGGATATTAAAGATTTAATGGAATATAGTGCCGAAATTGAAAGTGAAGATATACTTTTAGTTTATAATAATTTAACAAAAGGTTCACGAAATCACTTACGTTCATTTTATTCAAGAGTTTTGCAATATGGCGGAACTTATGAACCACAATTTATTTCGCAAGAATTATTTGATTCAATAATTAACTCTCCAAAAGAGAGAGGTTCTTTGTAAACTCAACAAGGGAGTATTCAATTGCCAAATGATGCTCCCTATTTTTTTTATTTGACAAACTGTTTTTTTTTATTAAATTTGGTTAGTGATTATTAACTAACAAGTAAATTATGACAACGAGACAATCAGAAATATTGAAAGAAGCTATTAAACTTATTGCTGAAAAAGGCATTCAAGGTTTAACAATCAAAAATTTAGCAAATTCCATAAATGTGACAGAACCAGCAATTTATAGACATTTTGAAAATAAACAACAAATTTTAGTTGGCATATTATCCCTTTTTTCAGAAAATAAGGAAAATTTTCTTGCCACAATTGGAAATGATAGTATTAATCCAATTGATAAATTAAAGTCAATATTTGAATCGCGATTCAAGTATTTTGCTAAAAATCCAGCAATTGCTTCTGTAATTTTTTCGGAAGAATTATTCCGAAACGACCGCCTACTTTCTGATAGAGTTTTTGAAATAATGAATACGAGTCAAAAAATTATGCTCGAAATTATTAAAAAAGGTCAAAACTTAAACACAATTATTAATTCTGTTCCAGCAGAACAATTGGCTTTTATAATTACTGGAGCTTTAAGATTAATTGTTACAAAATGGCGACTTTCAAATTATTCGTTTAATCTTGAAGATGAAGGCTTAATTCTTTGGAATTCAATTGAGCAAATTATAAAAAAATAATTTTTTTAACTAAAAAGTTAGTGATTATTAACTATGGAAATTCAACACATTAAAAAACAAATATTCTTATATACCAGTGAAAACATAAAGAAAGATGGTCTGAAAACCATTAAAATTACTCCTTTATGTAACAATCTTCATATTAGTAAAAAGACTTTCTATATTGTTTTTAATTCAAAAGAAGAATTAATTAGCGAATTATTTATAGATATTCTAATTGGCTCGTATGTAAATGTTTTAGTCGTTTTGCAAGCTAAAACATCCTTCGTTAAAAAGATAGAAGAAATATCGACAATAATTGAAGATAAATTCCAATTATTTAATAATGATACAATGACAGAACTAAAAAATCTATATCCGTCCATATATTTTGAGGTAGAAAATTTTCGAAACGAACGTATTAAACCACTATTTATGTTACTAATTAAAAAAGCTCAGAAGCATAAAATAATTAATGAATTTGAACCTAAATTTCTTATAACCTTATTTTTTGCAATAATAACTTCAATATTTACCGAAAACTTGAGAAACGATAAAAATGGTAATAATCAATATCGTTTTAGGAATGTATTTGATCTTGTATTAAATGGTCTATTAACAAAAAAAGGCAAAAGTATTTTAAATTATAATTTATTAAAAGGAAGTGAATAATGGAAAAACTATTAAAAAAAGTGTTAAAATATCCTTACTGGATTTTAGCGATTACAATAATCATCTCTGTTTTTCTTTTTATGAAAATGACAGAAAATTCAAGAATGGAAACCAATCTTGACGAATATATGCCAAAAGACCATCCAGCTTTTGTTTATAGCGACCAAGCTGAAGAATGGTTTAATATTAAAGACGGAATTATAGTTGCCGTTGAAAATAAAAACGGAATTTACAACACCGAAACTCTTCAAATAATCAAGAATTTGACCAAAGAATTCCAAAAAATGCCTCAAATTGAAAAAGCAGATGTTACTTCCCTTTTTACTGCTGATAATATTGTTGGAACAGAAGATGGAATGGATGTAAAAGCATTTTATAAAGCAGTTCCAGAAACAAAAGAAGAATTTGATGAACTTCGCGACAAAGTTGTTACTAACGAAATGGTTTTTGGGCGTTTAGTTTCAAACGATGAAACAGTTTCTGTAGTTATTGCCGCTTTAAATAATGATGTATTTACACAAGAATTTTATAATGATATTTTGGAGTTGGCTAAAAATACTGAAACTGAAAACATAAAAATACACGTTGCAGGAAGACCAATTGTTGAAGGCACAATGGCTCTTTTAGGTCCTGCCGATATGCAAAAAATGGTTCCAATAGTTTTACTTGTTATAATTTTAGTCTTGTACTTAACTCTACGAAGTGTTAGAAGCACTATTGTTACAATTTCTGTTGTGTTAATAAGTTCTCTTTGGGCTTTTGGATTAATGGCGCTGTTCAACGTTCCAATTTATGCCGTTTCAACTATGATTCCCGTAATGCTAATTGCAATTGGCGTTGCAGATGGAATTCATCTTTACAGTCATTTGCAACTTTTTGTTAATAAAAATCCACAAGCAACAAAGCAAGAAGCGGTGTTTGATATGTTAAATAAAATGTGGAAACCTGTTGTAATGACTTCGGTTACAACTGCTGTTGGATTTATTTCACTTATTACTTCGCAAGTTTATCCAATAAAATATTTTGGAATTTTCACTGCTTTTGGCGTTATGGTTGCAATGGTTTTTTCACTTGTTTTAATTCCAATTGGCATTTTGTTACTCGGTTTGCCTAAAGTTAGAATTAAAAAAGAGAATAAAAGTGATAATCATTTTGCTTTTAATTTAACAACAAAAATTTTGAAATATAAAACTGTTACACTTTTTGCGACTATAATTATCGTAGTAGTTTCGGTCTTTGGAATTGGAAAAGTTTGGATAAACTCCAGCTTTTTGGACAAATTTGAAAAAGATAGCGAAATTGTTTTAACCGATAATTTCATAAACGAACATTTTGGTGGAACTTCCACACTAAATTTGGTTTTGGATAGCAAAAACGAGGATGCTTTCAAAAATCCAGAAGTGTTAAAATTAGTCGATAAAATGCAAAATGATGTTGATAATTCGCTTAAACTTGTCGGGAACACATTCACTTTAACAGATTATATTAAACGAATGAATAAAGTAATGCATGCCGATAATGAAACTTATAACAGCATTCCAGAAAATCAAGATTTAATTGCACAATATCTTCTGCTTTACGAAATGTCAGGCGACCCCGAAAATCTTTGGAAAGTTGTTAATTATAAATACAACAAACTTAATATTAACTTCCAATTAAAAAGTGATAATTCAAAAACTATAAACACTACAATTGACAAAATTGAATTGTTTAAAGATGATTTTGAAAAATTAGGAATTAAAATGAATTACGCTGGTTCTGGCTATAAAGGACTCGTTTTCACAGATTTAATTCTCGAAGGTCAAATTATAAGTCTTATTTTATCTCTTTTTATTGTTTTTGGACTTATAGCATTTATGTTTAAAAATTTCTACTTAGGCTTAATTGGTTCTGTTCCAATTGTAATTACAGCAGTATTGGGTTTTGGAATAATGGGTTGGACGGATATTGCGCTTAATTCAACTACTGCCCTACTTTCGAGCATTGCCATTGGAATTGGAATTGACTACGCAATCCATTTTTTAGAACAATATAAATTTTATTCTTCTGATAATGACAAATTGCAGACTGCTCAAAAAACATTTGCACATTCTGGAAGAGCAATATTATTCAATGCAGTTGTTGTTATTGCTGGCTTTTTGGTGTTGTTATTTTCGGTTTTTCCTCCAAACAGAGAACTTGGAGCATTGGTTTCACTAAATATGTTCACAAGCTTTGTCGGAACTCTTACTATTATGCTAATTTTATTAAATAAATCAAATATTTACTTCAAAAATAAAAAGGAGAATTAAAATGAAAACTACAAAAATATTAGTGATTTTAATTGCACTATTGTTATCGTCCAATTTTGTGGCTTTTGCTCAAGAATTAACAGCTTTACAAATTGTGGAAAAAGTTTATAATCGCGAAGTTGGTGATGACATGACTTCCGATCTAACAATGACTTTAACAAACTCTGCTAACAGTAAACGAGTTAGAGAAATTAAACAATTCACAAAGGATTTGGGCAAAGTTGATAAGAAAATTATGTTTTTCCAATCACCAGCTGATGTTAAAAACACGTCTTTTATGAACTGGAGTTATGACGAAGAAGGCAAAGATGACGATCAATGGATTTACCTTCCAGCTTTGAAAAAAACCAAACGAATTTCGAGCGATAGCAAAAGCGATTATTTTATGGGCTCTGATTTTACTTATGACGATCTTGGCGACCGCAAACCAAAACAAGATGTGCATAAAATTATTAGACAAGAAAAGCTAAATGGCGAACAATGTTATGTAATTGAAAGCACTCCAATTGATAAAGATTATATGTATTCCAAAACAATTACATGGATTATAAAAGATAAATGGATTGGCTTAAAAAAAGAATTTTATGACGAGGATAAAGAATTGCTAAAGGAGCTAACTGTCGAAAAATATAAGGATATTAAAGGCTTTTTGATAATTACACATTCAGAAATGAAAAACAAACAAAAAGACCATAAAACAATTATGGAACTAAAAAATGTACAAATTAATTCGGGAATTGAAGATGGAAAATTCACTGAACGAATTATGACTAAAGGTATTTAAGTTGAATTATTCCAATTCAATATTGTTAAATTTTGTAAAAAATATGGGAAATATTAGGCAGCAATTACTAATTTTTCTGTTAGCTACTAATATTTCCCTTTTTTCTCAAAATGAATTATCCGAAAATAAAAATTTTGATTTGACGCTTATTTCAGAAGTAAATCAAGGCAACAGTTATTTTACTTTTGGAGGTGGATTAGGCAATATTGAACCTTTAATTTTTGAAGGCAATTTAATTCCCAATTTTGTAATAAGAGATAACAAAGATGCAAATTTAATTGGAGTTATAACTCCGCAAATAATTATCAGAATGTATAACAAAGAATCTCTTCCTGTACAAACACCAAGCTATTTGCCCCATATTAGCGTTTATTATAATTTTAGGAATAGTAGTTTTCTTAATAATTTAACTGTTTTCGGAAAAATTGCACACCACTCAAACGGTCAACAAGATGATTTTTACTTGGAAAATGGAAGTATAAATCTAAATTCTGGAAATTTTTCTACTAATTATTTTGAATTGGGATTAATAAAAACATCAAATATAAATGACTTAAATGCAATTAAATTTTTCAGCTCATCAATCGAAATTCATCCGGAAAGACTTTCAATCGATGAATTAATAGGTAAATATAGTTTTTATAGGTGGAATAATCAGTTTTCCATCTTTAAGGTATCAAATGAATTATCACAAAGTAAAAACCAAAAAACTGAATTTTCGTTAAAAGGACAATTTACTTGGCTTTTCGGTGATGTTAATGATTGGAATTTTTTCAATTCTAATAGAATAATTGCAAACTTAACTTTTTATTATCACCCAACTTTTCTTGAAGATATCGGACTATTTGTCCAATATTATCACGGTCAAGATTATTACAATATCTATTTTTCTAATATGAAAGATATTATAAGAATTGGTATTATGACTGACGAATTTAAATTTTAATTTAGTTAAGTTATTTTAATATAATTAGTTAAGTTTTTTAAAAACATACTTTAGCAAGGGAAAATAATATGAAAAAGATAATATTTATCACAATAATGCTTACATCAATAATATTTTCGCAGGACGTAAATTTTTCGGGGTATGTTCGTAATTACTCTGGAATGCTTTTAGGAAATGGTTCAAATGATTTTGTGATTCTGCAAAATACTTTTAACCTAAATATTGAAAAGGATTTTACAAATGCGGCTTTTAAAGTAAATCCAATTTTTTATCACGATAATTCGGATAGCTTATCATTCAACTTCCGCGAAGTTTATCTCGATTTATATTTTGACAAATTTGATTTGAGAGTTGGAAAGCAGCAAATTGTGTGGGGAAAAGCCGATGGTGTGTTTATAACCGACATTGTTTCTCCAAAAAATTTATTCCAGTTTTTACTGCCCGAGTTTGATGAAATTCGCATTGGCGTTGAAGGTGCAAAGTTTGATTATTACATTGGCGATAACACATTTGAAGTAGTTTGGCTGCCGATTTTTACACCAACTGAGTTTGCTAATCCAAATTCAGTTTGGGCAGTTAAACAAGATTTTCCACTAACTCCAACTTTTGATTATTCAAAACAAAATGTACCTGCTTCATTGGAAAACAGCGAAATTTTCGCAAAATATTCAGCTTTAACTTCGCTTATCGATTTTGAAATTATGGGTGGCTACATGTGGGATGATGACCCGACTATGTTTACTTCATTTATGAAAGATAGTTTTGATATGATTAATTTGGTTGTAACTCCAGAATACAAACGACTTTCGCTCGCTGGTGGTAGCTTTAGCACAACAATTGGACCATTTGTGTTGCGTGGTGAAGGTGCTTACTATTTTGGGAAATACTTTAATACCTTAACTCCAGATATAAATAAAGGAACAATTAAAAAAGATTATATTCATTACATGGTTGGAACTGATTTTACTGTTTATGACGTTAACTTAAGTTTGCAGTTTATTCAAAAAGTAATTTTAGATTACGAAACTGTAATAAGGCCAACTCCAATATTTAATGATGAATATAACAATATGGCAACTTTCCTCGCCCGCTATTCTATGTTTAACGAAACATTAGATATTGAACTATTTTCGTATTACGATTTTGAGTTTGATGATTCACTAATAAGACCACGAATTTTATATGATTATACTGATTCAATAAATCTACAATTTGGAGCTAATATTTTCACAGGCTCCGAAGGTCAATTTGGTCAATATGACAAAAACGATATGATTTACGGAAAAATAATTTATAGTTTTTAAAAAATACATCATTAGTAGCACAGATTTGCAATCTGTGCTTTACTTTTCAACAAATTAAACGACAAAATGGAAAAAATAAATAAAGCACAATTGATTTTTATCTTTATTCTAACAATAAGCAATTTTACAATTGCACAAAGTAATAATGCAGACGCAATAATTGGAACATGGTTAATGCCTGATAATGCTGGAAAAATTAAAATTTTTAAAGAAAATGACCATTATAATGGAAAAATTGTTTGGTTTAAGGAAACTGAAAAAGATGGCTCGCCATTAAAGGATAAAAACAATCCAATTGATAGCTTAAAATCACGCACAATTGTTGGAATAAATGTAATGAAAAATTTCAAACATAAAGGCAACAATCTTTGGAATGGAGGAACTTTTTATGCTCCTCAAATTGGAAAAATCACAACTCCAATATGCAATTTAATAGACAAAAATCATTTAGAAATTGAAATTTCTCTTTGGCTTTTTTCCAAAACTATTGAATTAACGCGAATTGAATAATTATCTAAATAAAATAATGGTAAAATAAAAATGATAAACAATGGAGTTAACTCATATATTTTAAAATCAAAAATTACTATTTTGCGATGGATGTGGATGAAGTTACTTATAATCATATTTATATCACCAATGTTGATTATTGCTCAGAATATACCTACTTCTTTAGATACAAACGATGTAATTACAGATTCATTTACAAAATTTCATTCATCCAAGAGCGAAGTTAAAAATCCTTGGTTAGCTACAACAGAAGTTATTGGTTTAAATATTTTAGTTTGGGCAAACAGTAAATATATTGCTAAAGAAGATTGGGCTGATATTAGCCTTTCAACTGTAAAAAAGAATTTACAAAACGGATTTACTTGGGATGGTGATAGTTTTATTATGAATCAATTTTTTCATCCATTCCATGGAGCAAACTACTATAACTCGGCAAGAGCAAATGGTCTAAATTTTTGGGAATCTATTCCTTATGCATTTGGTGGAAGTTTAATGTGGGAATTGTTTATGGAAACAGAACCACCATCTTATAACGATTTTGTTAACACTTCAATAAGTGGTATTACTCTTGGCGAAATTTCAAATAGAATATCAAATTCAATAATTGATGAAAGTACATTCGGTATGGAAAGAATTCTTAGAGAAGTGACTTCTACAATTATTAATCCAATGAATGGTTTCAACCGACTAATACGAGGCGAAATGTGGAAAACTGGAGAAAAGAGACAAAAAACTAACATTCATTTTACATTTGCAGCCGGTACTCACAGTATTTTTATAAATAAAAATATTGATAATAATGAACATTATCTTACTTTGCGAGGTAATTTAGATTACGGGAATCAATTTGAAGTTAATAAACATAAAAATCCTTTTGATTTTTTCACAGTCCAGGTTGAAGCAAACTTACGAAACGGTGATGATATATGGGCAATTATTGCAAGCGGTGTAATCACTGATTCTAAAATAAAATTGTTCGATTATTCAAATAATATTATTGGAGTTTACAAAGAAATTGATATTTATTTTAATGATGTTTATAAATTTTCATCAACAAGTATTTCTTCTCAATTGGTAAATACAACAAAACTTTCATCCAACTTAAAAATGCAAAATTATTTCGGTTTATCGCTAATAATAATGGGAGCAACCAACTCTGCGTATGCAAATGAAGTAAATAAAGATTATAATCTTGGACCAGGAATTAGCGGAAAAATTGGTATTAATCTAAAGTTTGATGAAAATGCGTCTTTATATTTAAACTATAAAGGAAACTGGATTCATACGTTAAGTGGAGCCGAAAGTGACGAGTTTATAGGTTTATTGAACTCTGGATTTAGTTACAATTTATTTTCACAAAGCCATATTGGAATTGAATATTTAATATATGAGCGTTTTGGAGATTACAAACATTTTCCAAACACGAAAGACTCAAATTCTGCATTAAGATTTTATATAAAACAAGTGATTTAATAATAATAACTGCGAGGATAAAGTGAATAAGAATATCTTTAGAAAATTTGTTGCTATAATAGCCCTAATATTTAGTGCTCTATCTTTAGTTGAAGGTACACAAGTTCTATTTGGATTTACTCAACAAGATTATTTTGTTTATAAGCCTTTACTAATTTATAATGTAATAATGGGTCTTGTCGGTATTGTAGTAAGTATAATAATTTGGTTCAATAATAAAAAAGTAAAAATGTTTACGTTAACTGTGTCCCTTCTTCATTTGGGAGTTCTAATTCTTGTTGTTGTAAATTATTTAACAACCGCTACAATTGCTTTTCATAGTGTAAAAGCAATGATAGTTAGGACGTCAATTTGGGTTGTTATTGCGATAGTTGTTACAGGAACAAATAAATCGGACAAACCTAATCAACATAAAGAATCAATTAACTTAGGGAAATAATTTTATGAATATCCAATTTTTTAGCAATAATATTTGGATTAATAAATTTCGGAAACAACAAATATTAACTCATGTTTAATCGAATAATTATATTAAGTTTGTTGCTTACTTTTGAAATCTTAGGTCAGAGTTATACTGATACATTGAGTAATACTAAGCCAACTATTTTCAAAGATTCACTGTTACAGAATCAACAAAAAGTATTTATCTCGGCTTTACCATTTGCTTTGTATAGTGAAATTTTTGGTTGGGCTACAGGTGGGTTTGTTGGGATTACGGGATTATCTCAAAATAATATGTCACTTTACGCGGGTGGGTTGATAAGCACTAACGGAACAAAGTATGGATTCATTCAAATTAGAGAATTCTATTTGCCATTTTATCCAAGAATTTATATTGCTCCGGATCTACTTGGCGGATATTTCGGTGTGCTCAACGTTTATAAAGATTCCCCTTCTGATCCGCAGCCAGAAAATTCTAAATATCGGGCGGGAAGCAACGAATCAGATAAAAATGATTATATTGAAGTAAGCGGATATGACCAATGGTATGAACTAAAGTTCAGATACCTTCTTCCTATTGGGCATGGCAAAGATTTAGCTTCCTTTTCTCCAAAATTAGAAAATGGAATTTTAAAATCCGCCAAAATGGGTGGTACTGACTGGGACCCTTTTATGAGTGGAAGAACATTTATTGATATAAAACCTTTTTATAGAAAACGTGTTGCGTTTGCTACTAATGGAATAGAATTTGCATTGACAAGGGAAAATATGGATTATTATGTGAATCCAACACAAGGAAACTTTCAGAAATTTGCTTTTAGAAGGGATTTTGGATGGTTAGATACGATGGCACCGTGGAGTGTTGTTGAAGCAGATCTAAGATGGTACTTACCACTTCATGAAATTTTTTCCGAAAAATATTCTCTGCCCAAAGTATTGGCTTTTGATTTTTGGACAGTGAACACACTTACCTGGAATGATTATGATATTGTTGGAACGGATTTAAATGAAAATGAAATAAAACAATATCATCGTCCACCACCTTATACAGGTGCTTATCTTGGTGGTAGATATAGGCTTCGTGCTTTTTACGAAGGACGATTCAACGATAAAGCAGCAATTTATTATGGAACAGAATACAGGCATATAATTGATTGGAATCCATTTGATTTATGGTCGGTTACTGAAAAATTAAATGTGCATTGGCTTCAATTGGCTGTATTTGTAGAAGCTGGTCGTGTTGCACCCGAATGGGACATAACTACTTTACACACTAATATGAAATGGAGTGCGGGCAGCGGTATAAGAATTTTTATGAACAACTTAATCTTAAGAGTTGATGGAGCTTTCAGCCAAGAAGGATTTTACACACAAATGTTTGTTGATCATGCTTTTTGATGTTCTGTTTATCAGTTTTAGCTATAACTTTTTAATCAACTTACTAAAATATTCTCGATATTAAATTGTTGATAAATATAACTGTTAAAGTTTTAGCATATTTCCATTTGCAATAATTTTGAAATGTTATAAAAATAACTAACTATTTTCGCTCAGCAAAAAAGTAAATATCATTTGAAGTTTCAGAATTAAAATCTGTTTTATTTAAATCTTGGTATACTTCCACATTTCCAAAATTATTTTGATTTAATAAATCTAAAAACAATTCTAAAGAGTGAGGATAAACTTTAGTTGAAATTAATTCACGTTGTATATTATTTTCAGCATCAAATTTTAGAATATTAAAATTGATGAAATCCTTCTCAAAGTCATAAAACCTAATTATATATTTTTGTTTGCCTTTATTAATATTTACAATACGTTCATTTAACCGAATTACTTTTTCGTAATTCAAAATATGGAAAAGTAGTTTTGCTTTATTTTTCAAAATCTCAGAAAACCTTTTTATTGAATCATTAATATCCTGCTGAGGAATATTTGCAATAGTATTACCGAGTGAGCAAACAAAATCGAATTCTGTGTTAAAACTATCTGGAATATATTGGGCTGAATAATTATAAAAACTTATTGTTTTATTTTCCTTTTCAGCATTGTTTTGGGCTTTTTCAATCATTTTAATAGAAGTATCAAAACCACTAACATTCAATCCAAGTAATGATAACGCAATGGAATCAATTCCACTACCACAACCAATATCGGCAACATATTTTATGTCACTAGTAATAAACTTTTTTAGAGTATTTGCTTTTTGTTCCAAAGTTTTTTTATAATTTATCATCTCATCATAATATTCCGAGACATCATTAAAAAAATCTTGATTTGACATTGTAATCATTTAATGTTCCTAAACTTTTTGACAATAATAACTAACAAAGTTAGTAATACAAAAACTTATTGTCATATTTCAAAATTATTTTCACTAAAACTTATACATGATAAATTTCTTGGAGAATAAATCTGCAATTCATTTATCGCAATTTTCATTTTCAATTTATAAAATTCTTACTTATTTTGAGCAATATTTTTTGAAAGGTTTACTATGCAAAACAATGAAATTAATGATTATATAAGCAGAATTCCAAAAGCAGAACTGCACTTGCACATAGAAGGTACTTTTGAACCCGAATTGATGTTCAAAATTGCTGATAGAAATAAAATAAAGATTGATTACAATTCGGTTGAAGATTTGCGAGCTGCGTATAATTTCAACAATCTTCAAGAATTTCTTAATATTTACTACACTGGAGCTAAAGTTTTGATAACTGAACAAGATTTTTACGATTTAACTTGGGCTTATCTTGAAAAAGCACATAAAGATAATGTAATTCACACAGAAATAATGTTTGACCCACAAACTCACACAACGCGAGGAATTGCATTTGATACCGTAATTAACGGAATTCACTCGGCATTAAAGGATGCAGAAAATAAATTTGGAATTAGCTCAAAGTTAATAATGTCAATTCTTCGACATTTACCTCAAGATGAGGCTTTTGAAACATACGAAAGCTATTTTAATCACAAAGATAAAATTGACATTTTAGGTTTAGATTCATCCGAAGTTGGAAATCCACCAACAAAATTTGCCGAAATTTATAGCAAAGGATTTAATGATGGATTAAAATTAACTGCTCACGCTGGCGAAGAAGGTCCATCGGATTATGTTTGGGAAGCGTTGGATGTTCTAAAAGTACATAGAATTGACCACGGAAATCGTTCGCTTGACGACCCCAAATTAGTTGAAAGAATTGTAAATGAACAAATTGCGTTAACAGTTTGTCCCCTTTCCAATCTAAAATTAAAAGTTGTGGATAATCTTAAAAATCATCCACTAAGAACAATGCTTGAGCATGGAATAAGAGCAACAATAAACTCGGATGACCCTGCATATTTTGGTGGTTATATAAATGATAACTTTATTCAAATTGCAAACGCTTTGCAACTTTCAAAACAAGATATAAATAAGCTTGTTAAAAATTCGTTTGATGCAAGTTTTGCTGATGATAAACGTAAAAATGAAATGCTTGCTAAATTGAATGAATTTATAGCGTAATTTTTCAAATATTCCGCATGAATTTGTATTTGGTTCTAAGTTTTGGAAAAAAGTATAATTTAAAGCAAAATGTAGCTTTTTATTGAATTTATCTACACTTCTCAATTGCAATTACTTACCAAAAAGAATATTTTTTGATATAAAAAATATGAGGTAAAAATGAATGCAATTGAAATAATTAGAGAAGTTCCTAAAGTGTTACTTCACGACCATTTAGACGGCGGATTACGTCCCGAAACAATAATTGAATTGGCGGAAAAAATTGGATATAAAAAACTTCCAACAAAAGACCCAAAAGAATTAGCCGATTGGTTTTTCCGAGGTGCCAACAAAGGAAATTTAGTCGAGTTTTTACAAGGATTTGAACATACAATTGCGGTAATGCAATCAAAAGAAAATCTTGAGCGAATTGCTTACGAAATGATTGAAGATATGCACAAAGACGGCGTTGTTTATGTTGAAACGCGATTTGCTCCAGTTTTGCACATTGGAAATGGACTTTATTATGACGATGTTATGGAAGCGGTTCTTGACGGTTTGGAACGTGGCAAAAAAGAATTTGGTGTTGGATATGGAGTTATACTTTGCTCACTTCGAAATATGACAAATTCGCTTGAAATTGCAGAACTTGCGGTTAATTTTAAAGATAAAGGCGTTGTGGGATTTGATCTTGCAGGCGAAGAAGGCGGATATCCACCCAAAAATCACTTGGAAGCATTCCAATTTATTATGCGCGAAAACTTTAATATAACAATCCACGCTGGCGAAGCTTTTGGAAAAGAATCAATTTGGCAAGCAATTCAAATTTGTGGCTCACACCGAATTGGTCACGCAACTCGTTTAAAAGAAGATATTGTATATGATGCAAATGGTGATATTTTAAAACTTGGCGATTTAGCACAATACATTTTGGATAAACGCGTTCCACTTGAAATTTGCTTAAATAGCAATGTTCACACTGGAGCAATTGATAAAATTGAAAATCACCCATTCAAAAAACTGTACGATGCCAAATTTAGAGTATTTTTGAATACTGACGATAGACTTATGAGCAACATAACTTTAACAGATGAGTATTTAACAGCTACCGAAAAGTTTGGAATTACTCTTGACGACATTGAAAAACTTAATATTAACGCAATGAAATCGGCATTTACAAATCACTACGAAAAATTAGAATATATTTATAATGTAATTAAACCAGGTTATCAAAAAATGAGAGATAAATTGCTATCTCTAAGAGCTTAAAAAGGATTTTTACGGATGAAACAATTATTTAAAAATTACACTTACGATTTTGACAAAAATGAGGCTAAAATTATAACAAGTTTTTGCAAACAAGCAATTAAACAAATGAGCTCAAATCAAGATTTTTATAGAGACATAAATGCTTTTGAATCAATTTTGGATAAAATTGCTACTAATCCTTCTGAAGTAAAACTTACTAAGGATGAAAAAACACGTTTAGTGCATCAACTTACCGAAAATAGAAAACAACTTAAAATTACTATGGATAAAGTTGGATTCTTCAAAAAGTGGTTTTACAAAGCTATGTTTAATCAATATAATGCTTTAATTGAAACACATTTTTCGGATTAAGAAAAAAATGATTAGCCGCTAATACGCGAATGAAATTTTTGAAAAAAACCATTCGCGCATTCGCGGCAAGGTTTTATTATGACAGATTTAATCTACAAAGAAGAAAGTTATAAAATAATTGCTCTTGAAAAAAAACTGAATGAATGAAAAAGTAAATCATTGCAGCTAATACACGAATAAAATTTTTGGAAAATCCATTCGCGCATTCGCGGCAAGGTTTAATCTGATAGATATAATCTACGAAGAGGAAAGTTATAAAATAATTGCTCTTGACAAAAAACTGAATGAATGAAAAAGTAAATCATTGCAGCTAATACACGAATAAAATTTTTGGAAAATCCATTCGCGCATTCGCGGCAAGGTTTAATCTGATAGATTTAATCTACAAAGAAGAAAGTTATAAAATAATTGCTCTTGACAAAAAACTGAATGAATGAAAAAGTAAATCATTGCAGCTAATACGCGAATAAAATTTTTGGAAAATACATTCGCGAATTCGCGGCTAACAAATTATAAATATTAATTGGTAATAAAATGATAAAAAACATTAAAGCTCCAATAGGAACTAAATTAACTTGTAAAGGCTGGATTCAAGAAGCCGCAATGCGAATGCTTATGAACAATTTGAATCCCGAAGTTGCCGAAGACCCCGATAATTTAATTGTCTATGGCGGAAGTGGCAAAGCAGCACGAAATTGGGAATCATACTCAGCAATAATTGAAACCCTCAAAAATCTTGAAAACGATGAAACTCTGCTTGTACAATCTGGAAAGCCAGTTGCAGTTTTTAGAACACATGAAAATGCTCCACGCGTTATAATTTCGAACTCAATGCTTGTCCCCGATTGGGCAAATTGGGAAGAATTTCGCAAACTTGAAGCAAAAGGACTTACAATGTACGGTCAAATGACTGCTGGAAGTTGGATTTACATTGGAAGTCAAGGAATTGTTCAAGGCACTTACGAAACATTTGCCGAATGTGCAAATCAGCATTTTAATGGAACTTTGGCTGGAAAATTTTTATTAACTGCTGGTCTTGGAGGAATGGGTGGCGCTCAACCACTTGCTGCAACTATGAACGGTGCCGCTTGTCTTGGAATTGATGTTGACAGAGCAAGAATCCAAAAAAGGATTGACACTGGTTACGTTGATGTTATAACCGAAAATTTGGACGAAGCGCTTGAATTAGTTCTAAAAGCAAAAGATGATAAGCGTGCTCTTTCGGTTGGATTAGTTGGAAACGCTGGCGAAATACTTCCACAAATTTTGGAAAGAAATATTTTACCAGATGTTGTAACAGATCAAACTTCCGCTCACGATATGCTTCAAGGATACGTTCCTATGGGAATGAGTTTTGAAGAAGCCATCACTCTTAGAAAAAATAATCCCGATGAATACATAAAACAAGCGAGAGCAACCGTTGTTACACACGTAAAAGCGATGCTGGAGTTTCAAAAACGCGGTTCAGTTGTTTTTGATTACGGTAACAACATACGCGGCGAAGCAAAAGAAAATGGAGTTACAAATGCTTTCGATTTTCCAGGCTTTGTTCCCGCTTATATTCGTCCCTTATTTAATGATGGAAAAGGACCTTTCCGCTGGGCTGCTCTTTCGGGCGACCCAGAAGACATTTTCACAACAGATAAAGCTGTAATGGAAGCATTTCCAAATGACAAAGCTCTTATTCGTTGGATAAAATTAGCACAAGAAAAAATACATTTTCAAGGAATGCCGACTCGTATTTGCTGGTTAGGATATGGCGACCGAGCAAAACTTGGAAAAATATTTAATCAACTTGTTGCTGATGGAAAAGTTAAAGCTCCAATAGTAATTGGTCGCGACCATTTAGATTGCGGCTCAGTAGCCTCACCTTATCGCGAAACAGAAGCAATGAAAGACGGAAGCGATGCAATTGCAGATTGGCCTATTCTAAATGCTTTGTTAAACACAATTGGTGGTGCAAGTTGGGTTTCTGTTCATCATGGTGGCGGTGTAGGAATTGGAAAATCAATTCATGCTGGAATGGTAATTGTCGCCGATGGAACAAAGGAAGCCGAAATTCGTTTAGACAGAGTGCTTACTTACGACCCTGGAATGGGAATTGTCCGTCATGCAGATGCTGGTTATGAAAGAGCAATAAACAATGCAAAAGAGAAAGGAATTAAAATTCCAATGATGAAATAATATTCACTTTTTGTGATTAAAATGGCTTATTGAGAAAAATATCTTTAACATAATGTTATTTAGAACAAATGTTTTATAGCTGAATTGCTAAACTAATGATTGTTAAATTGTTTTATTGTTCAATTGTTAGACTACTTACAACAATAAAACAGTTGAACAATTAAACAATTTGGCATTTTTCTATATTCATAAGCGTGTTGATAAATTTTATTAAATAATTATTTGAGGTAACCTATGAAAGTATTAGTAGCAACCGATAAGCCATTTGCAAAAATAGCTGTCGATGGAATTAAAGAAGTAGTTGAAAACGCTGGATTTGAATTAGTATTATTGGAAAAATATACTAGCCAATCGCAGTTAATTGAAGCAGTTGCCGATGTTGACGCGATGATAATCCGAAGCGATTTGGCTACAAAGGAAGTAATTGACGCAGCAAATAATATTAAAATTATTGTTCGAGCCGGTGCTGGTTACGATAATATCGATTTAGTTGCAGCAACCGAAAAAGGAGTTGTAGCAATGAATACTCCAGGACAAAATTCAAATGCAGTTGCAGAATTAGCTCTTGGAATGATGGTTTATGCTGCTCGCGGAATGTTTAATGGCAAATCTGGCTCGGAGTTAAAAGGCAAAACTCTTGGAATTCATGCCTATGGAAATGTTGGTAAATTAGTTGGAGTTATTGCAAAAGGCTTTGGAATGAAAATAGCTGCATTTGATCCATTTGTTTCTGCAGATATTATTGAAGCTGATGGCGTAAAAGTTTATAATTCAGTCGAAGAACTTTATTCAAATTGCGAATATATCTCGTTACACATTCCAGCAAACGACAAAACCAAAAACTCAATCAATTATGAACTTTTGAACAAAATGCCAAAAGGTGCAACTCTTGTAAACACAGCTCGTAAAGAAGTTGTTAATGAAGCTGATTTAGTTAAATTATTGACCGAAAGAGCCGATTTCAAATACATTTCTGATATTGCTCCAAATAATGCAGATGAGCTTTTAAATAGCTTTGCTGGAAGAGTTTACTTTACTCCAAAGAAAATGGGTGCTCAAACTGAAGAAGCAAACATAAACGCTGGAATTGCAGCAGCTAATCAAATTGTAAATTTCCTAAAAAATAGAGATACAACTTTTAAAGTAAATTAATTACTTTTAGGGGATGTTCTAAAAAACATCCCCAAATTTTTGGAGGGAAAATAAAACATTTCTTATTATTTATAGCTCTTACACAAGTAACATTTTCGCAAATTAGGTTTACTATGACTTCAAATAAACCAATTTATGAATATGGTGAAACTATTATTTTAACAGCAACTGCAAAAAACACTTCCACCAAAACGCATAATATTGAGTTTAGTTGTTTAACTACAATGCAAGCCGAATTTAAATTTAACGATTATTATTCTGGAAATTGGACAAGTTGCTTTACATCTATTGCGGAAGTTGCATTGCAGCCAAACCAATCTAGAAATTATGAATGGATTATTGACCCAAAAGTTTTTGGACTGCCAGATAGAGATAGTATTCAAACAATTATTGGACGTTTCTTTTACATGGATTCATCCTCAATCGGAAATTATATTTTAAGAGATACAATATCAATAATAGCACCAAAATATTACGGTGGGCAACTTACTGTTTACTTTGATGATAGTTTATCAAGCGAAATTGCTCAAATACGACAAAATCTTAATGCAAAGTTGTTATTACATGAAGTTTTCAATAACTATTTCACTCATGAAACTTGGCAACTAACCGGTATTTCAGTTGACTCGGTTGTGAACTTATATAATAACGATAGTCGCTTCATAGATATTAATTATAAAAGAGAAAGTTCATATTCAAGCATAACAACCTCTGTGGATGATGAACTAGCAGTATCAAAATTCAATCTTAGCCAAAACTATCCTAATCCATTTAATCCGAATACAATTATAAATTATAGCTTACCAGCAAGCAGCAAAGTTACTTTAGAAGTTTATAATTCTCTTGGTCAATTAGTTTCTGTTTTAGAAAATGGGATTAAATCAGCTGGTGTTTATGATATAAACTGGAATGCGGAGAGCCTTCCAAGTGGTGTTTACTTTATTAGAATAAATGCTATAGAAGCAGATTCAAAAAAAAGTCATACACACGTGATTAAAGCATTGCTTTTAAAATAAAATAACGAAATTGCTTTTTATTTTTTTTAAATAATTAGAATACTTTAATATGAAAATTTCGGAATTATTATGAAAAAAAGTTGGAAGATAATATGAAGAACGAAATGACTATATTACAAAGCCAAATAGAAAAAAGAATATTTACTTTTCGCGGTATACAAATAATGGTGGACCGCGATTTGGCTGAAATATACCAAGTGGAAACTAAAGTTCTAAATCAAGCCGTAAAGAGAAATTTGGAACGCTTCCCCGAATATTTTAGATTTCAACTTTCTGACAAAGAAAAATTTGAACTGGTCACAAATTGTGACCGGTTTAAAATTCTCAAACATTCATCAAACAATCCATACGTGTTCACCGAACAAGGTGTAGCGATGCTGTCTGCAGTATTGAGAAGTGATATTGCGGTGAAAGTGAGCATACAAATTATTAATGCATTTATTGAGATGCGAAAAATAATAGCCAATCACAATAGAATATTGCAAAGAGTGGAAGGTATCGAACGCAAACAACTTGAAACCGACCAAAAATTTGAGCAAGTATTTAATGCATTAGAAAACAAAAATACTATTCCCACACAAGGCGTTTTTTTGATGGACAAGTGTTTGATGCCTATGAACTTGCTTCCAAAATTATTCGCTCGGCGAAAAAGAGTATTGTTTTAATTGATAATTTTATCGATGAAACTACTCTTACGCATCTTACTAAAAAGAATAAGAACGTAAATGTTAAAATTCTTACTAAAACTGTTAGCAAACAAACTAATTTGGATATTCAAAAAGCAAATGAGCAATATGGTGGATTTATTATTAAACAATTCACAAAAAGTCATGACAGATTTTTAATTATTGACAATAAAGAAGTTTACCATTTAGGTGCTTCTTTAAAGGATTTGGGCAAAAAGTGGTTCGCTTTTGCTAAATTAGATAAAAATTCTGTCAGTAATATTTTAAGTTCTATTTCGGAATTATTATGAAAATATCTGAACCGTTATTTTTCATTTACATAAGTAATAATAAAAATCTTAAAATTAGGATTATTTAAAAGCAAAAAGCCTTGTAATTTATTTAATTACAAGGCTTTAACTTTGTGGGGGTACATGGATTCGAACCAAGGACCTTCTGCTTGTAAGGCAGACGCTCTAACCAACTGAGCTACACCCCCGTTGGGTCATTCAATATTTGAATAATTTCGACTCCAAAGATAAATTATATTTCTACTTTTTACAAGTCAATTTTATTTTTTTTCTTAAAAATTTGTTATTCGTACCGTAATGCCTCAATTGGGTCTAAATTTGCAGCTTTATATGCTGGATATGTTCCAAAAAGCACTCCAATTAAAACACAAAGGAACACACCCACAAAAATCCAATCAAAAGGAACAACGGCTGTTGCATTCATAAGCGAGCCGACAAGATTTCCGACAATAACGCCAAGAATAATTCCAATAATGCCGCCTAAAAGCGACAAAGTTACTGCTTCTGTTAAAAATTGGATTAAAATATTTCTACTTTTAGCACCAATTGATTTTCTAATTCCAATTTCGCGTGTTCTTTCGGTTACAGAAACTAACATAATATTCATAATTCCAACACCGGCTGCTAACAATGCAATTGCCGCAATTACAAATGCACCAATTCTAACTCCAGCTGTTATGTCGTTAATTTGTTGCAATGTGTTTTCATTTGAACGTATTTCAAAATTGCTTGCTTCGCCTGCTGGAACTTTTCTAATTGTTCTAAAATAGCCTTCAGTAGTTTCCATTAAGTCTTGATATGAATCTTTTTCGTAAGCTTGCACGGTAATATTAACGCTTCTTCTATTTCCAAAAAAAGATTCCCAAGTTGAGACTGGCATAACCGCATAATTATCCTGGCTTTGTCCAAAAACTGCACCTTGGCTTTCCAAAACACCTAAAACGACTAATTTATGACCATCAACTTTAACTTCTTGTCCAATTGGATCGGAGTTTGGAAATAAAACATTAACAATATCTTTTCCTAAAATTATTGTGCGAGATGCACTTTCAACATCGCGTTGATTAAATTCTCGTCCATCTTCAATAGTCCAATTATTATTTGGGAAAGCTCCTGGAGTACACCCACAAACTTGTATATTTGGATTTGTTTCTTTATTTCCAAACTTAATTATTTGACCAAACATCCATTGCTCGGCAGCAACATAAAGAGCTTTGCCATCAAGTTTATCTTCTAATCGGTAATATTCTTCCATTGTTAAATCTGGTCTATTTCTTAGAAGAGCACGTTCTTCGGCACTTCCAGTTTGCACTGACGGCCATTTTTGTAATTGAAATGTATTTTTTCCAAGAGCAGAAACACCTTCTTCAATACTAGTTTGAAGCATAGCAATGATTGTACTAATTGAAATAATCGAAAATATTCCAACTATAATACCAAGCATGGTTAGGCTTGATCTTAATTTATTTATTTTTATCGAATTTAATGCAATTTTAATAATTTCGATTAGCTTCATTTTATTTCTCCAAAATTTACTTTAGACAAGGGATTTAAGATAAGAGACTCAAGACAAAAGATTTTAGGCTGTATTATCATAAACATTTAATAGTATTTTAATTTACTTTGTGTCTCAAATCTTAAATTTTCGTCTCAAATCTATAATCTTTCTTTTACTCATATCTTAATGCGTCAACTGGATCTAACTTTGCGGCTGTATATGCCGGAGCTAATCCAGAAAGCACTCCAGTTATAAGCGAAATTGTAACTGCAAGAATTACTGCATCAATATCAACTGTAACTGGAAAATCGAATTGAGCAATAACCATACTTCCAATAATTGCTACACCCAAACCAATCATTCCACCAATTAGACAAATAATTGCGGATTCGGATATAAACTGTCCAAGAATTGTTCGTCTTGTTGCACCAATTGCCTTTCTAATTCCTATTTCGCGTGTTCTTTCTTTTACTGATACAAACATTATATTCATAATTCCTATAGCACCAACAAAAAGTGCGAGACCAGTAATTAACAATCCAGCAATTTGAATAACGCCAATAGTTTCGTTAATGTTTGTCAACAATCCTTCTTGTTGGTTAATGGAAAAATCGTTTTTTTCGTCATATTTTAGTCCGCGAACTCTTCTCATAATTCCCAACGCTTCTTCTTTTGTTGCTTCAACCATTGTGCTGTTTTCGGCTCTAACATTTATGGTTATTCCATCGGAATGACGACTAACAAAATATTTGAAAATGTTTTGAATTGGGACATAAACTTGATTATCTGGATTCCAATTTCCCATAACCCAACTTCCCTGCTCTTCCAAAACTCCAACTATTTTAAATCTATTTCCGCCAATTTTAACAAATTGGTTCATTGCACCGCCTTGTGGAAAAAGCTTTTTGGAAACTTCACTACCTAGAACAACCACACTTCTTCCACCATTGCTTTCTAATTCAGTAAAAAAGCGACCTTCGTCGAAAGAAAGATTTGTGGTGTTAATGTAATTATGGTCACTTCCAGTTATATTAACAAATTGAACTGAACGTTCCTCAAATTTGATAGTTCTTTGCGAATTTGCACTTGGAGCAATAGATACTGGAAGTTTCGCTAAGTCTTTATAGGCTTCAAAATCTTCCATTGTAATGTGCTTACGGTTTCTCATTTCCCACCAAGGAATGTCGTTATCAAACCAAGCCCATTTATCGATGTAAAGATTATCAGAGCCAAGTGATGCAACTCCTTGTTGAAAAGATTGGTCAATTCCTTTAATTGCTGTTGACATAAGCACAACAGAAGCAACGCCAATGATAATTCCAAGCGTGGTTAGTACTGATCTAGCTTTGTTAGCTCTAATAGCTTTTAAAGAAATCAGCAATCCTTCTTTTATTTCAAACAATAAATTTTTCATTTAAAAACCCATTTATTTTGATTTAATCAAACTGGAATATATCTGTTAACTACATTTTCATCGCGTTCTATTAATCCATCTCTTAAGCGAATGATTCTAGCTGCATGTTCGGCAATATATTCTTCGTGCGTTACAAGAATTATTGTATTGCCAGCTTCGTGAATTTGGTGGAACAGACGCATAATATCTTCCCCAGTTTTGGTATCAAGATTTCCCGTTGGTTCATCCGCCAAAATGATTGATGGATTAGTAACTAAAGCGCGCGCTACAGCAACTCTTTGTCTTTGTCCACCAGAAAGTTCGTTTGGTTTATGAGTCATTCTGTCTTTAAGTCCAACATTTTCAAGTGCAGCTTCAGCACGCTCTCTTCTTTCTTGAGAAGAAACACCAGCATAAATAAGTGGCAATTCAACATTGTGGAGTGCATCTGAACGAGCCAAAAGGTTAAATGTTTGAAAAACGAATCCAATTTGTCTATTTCTGATTGATGCAAGTTCGTTATCGTTCATTTGACTCACATTTTCGCCAGCAAAATCGTATAATCCTCGTGTTGGAGTATCTAAACAACCAAGAATGTTCATTAAAGTTGATTTTCCAGAACCAGATGGACCCATAATAGCAACATATTCATTTTTATTTATTTTTAATGAAACATCAACAAGAGCTCTAACTTCTTCACTTCCTACTTGATATATTTTAGCTATATGTTCTATGTTTATAATATTCATATTTTATTTACCTAATTAGATTTAAGATATTAGAATTGAGATTATTTGTAATTCCTAATTCTAAACTTACTCTGTTATTGTTAACTAATTATTCTTCGTTTTCTCATTTTTTTTATCATCTTTAGCTGATTTTTTGTCGTCTTTTTTTGGTGCAATCACTTTTGTATCATGTTCTAATTCTTTTGAAATTGCTCTATAAGGACCACTAACTACTTCTTCACCACCAGATAAACCTGATTTGATTTCTATATAAGTATCGTCACTAATTCCTGTTTCGACTTTAACCTTTTTAACTTGATTGCCTTCTAACAAGAATACAACTTCTTCTGGTTTTTCTCTTTTACCATTTTTAACTTGAGGTGTTGGTTCTTCGCCTTCTTCACTTTCTTTAACAACAGCATTTTTCATTCGAGCAGTAACACTTTGAATCGGAACTGAAACTACACCATATTTTGTATCAGTTTGAATATCTGCATCGCAAGACATTCCAGGTCTGATGCTTTCATCTGGTGAAATTAAGCTGATTCTAACTTCAAAATTAACAACTTCATCTTGTGTTCCAAGACCTGTGGTTTGGGCACTATTTCCAATTTGTGAAACAAGAGCTTTGAATTTTTTATTACCAAATGCATCAATTTCAATATTTGTTGTATCACCAAGAGAAATTAACACCACATCATTTTCATCAACTTCAACACGAGCTTCCATTTTTCCTAAGTCGGCTACAGTCATTAAATGCGTACCTTGGCTAAACGAACTTCCTAGCACACGTTCACTTAACTCAACATTTAATGCAGTAATTCTTCCATTAATTGGTGAGTAAATCACTGTTTTATCAAGTTGTTCTTGAGCATCGTTCAAACTTGCTTCTGCTTGTTTTACAGATGCTTGTTGCGATTCGTACTGACCAACACTTTGTAAGTAGTTTGATTTAGCAGCTTCTAGCTCTTGTTCACTTGCAAGTTGTTTTGCATATAAACCTTTTACACGACCGTAATCCGATTCAACTTTTTCTAAATTTGCTTTGCTAACTTTTAACATAGCTTGTGTTGATTGAAGACTTGCTTTTGCTCTATCTCGTTGAGCTGTATATTGTTCAGGTTTAATTCTTATAAGTAATTGTCCTTTTTTAACAATATCGCCTTCTTCAACTGGTAATTCAACAACTTCGCCAGTTACTTCAGGTCTTAGTTCAACTTGATATTCTGGATAAATCTTTCCAGTTGCTGAAACTGTTTGAGTTATATTTCTTTTTTCAACTTTTTCTGTTTGAACAGAAGTAATTTTTTCATTATCGCTATTTGTTAACACTACAACTACAAGAACGACTATAATTAACGCAATTCCTCCAAAAATCATATATTTCTTTTTAGAGTTCTTTTTTCCAAGCTTACCCATTATTGATCTCCTTAATACCGTTATTCAATTTTAATTTAATTATTATTTTCTGATTGTTTTTCGTAATCTGTGTAATTTAACTTTCCAATACTGTTAAGTAGTGCTTGTCGCACGCTATGGAAGTTAAATTCTGCATCAATTTTTAGACTTAGTGCATTTTGGTAATCTCTGTCAGATTGCAGAACATCAAGGAAAGTACCAGAACCAAGACTATATCTTTCGTATTGAACTCGTCTATTTTCTCCAGCCGAGATAACTGTTTTTGTTGAAACTTCCAACGCTTTTGAAACAGCTTGAAAATCCAAATATCCTTGTTTAATATCTATTTTAATTTGTCTTTCAAGAGCAATTAAATCTTCTTGAGCACTAAGTTCTTTAACTTTTGCAAATTGAACAGATGTTTCAGTGTTAAAATTTGAAAATATTGGAACGTTTAGATTTAAGCTAACACCCCATGATTTTCTATTAAAAAGCTCATCAACTGCCAAAGCATTTGTTGAAAGGCTATATCCACCCGATAAACTTGGCCAAAAACCACTTTGTGCCATGGTAATTCCATCTTTTGCACTTAGGACAGTTTTTTGTTGACCCAAATAATCAGTTCTGTTTTTTAAGGCAACTTCAACCATTTTAGAAATTTCATCAAAATCGGCTGAAAAAGAACCAATATTTGTTTCATTTATAGCTTCAATTTTACTTACAAAATTATAATCGCTTAACACATCTAAAGCCAAATAGTTAATTAATGTATTTTTTGCAGCATCAACGCTATTTTGAGCTCTAATCATTTCAACTTCGGCACTTCCAGTTTGTACTTGTTGAGCATATAAATCAGCAACAGCAACAGAACCGAGTTTATTTCTTTCAGTAATTGTCTCAAGTAACTTATTATTATATTTAAAATTTTCTTCCTTAACTTTTAATAGAGCTTCGGTTTTAAGAATTGTGTAATAATAGGTAGTTGTTAATTGAACAACATCCTTTTTATATTTATCAATATTTAATTTAGCTGCATCATAATTGTTTTCGGATGATGAAATGTTTGCATAATTTGACAATCCATCAAACAAAGTAACAGAACCACCAGCACTTACAGAGAAATTACGCGAATCAGTAGAAGTTGCTGGAACAACAGTAGGATTTCCTAAATAATCAAGTTGTGAACCGCCACTATCTTCTATTTTACTCCAACTCCAACCACCACTTACCCCAAAACTTGGTAACAACTTTCCATAAGCAGATTTTACCGAAGCTTTGCTGCTTTCTAAATTATATTTTGCTTTTACCAATGCACTGTTTTTTTGAAGTGCTATTTGAATTGCTTTTTCAATTGTTAAATCAGTTTGCGAAAAAGATACTGTAGTAATAAATAGTGTCAGTATTAGTATCATTAGTTTTTTCATAATGTCTCCATTAGTCATTAAATATTTTTTATATAGTTGTTTTGACGATAGTAATTTGGAAAAGTTACAAATAATATCTTCCTAAACTTAATATTTTATAAAGATAGTTGGTTAATTAAAATTAAGTAAAAATTTAAACATATAAAAAATATTAGATGCAATATCTGTTTTCGATAAATTTTATTGCATTTTAAGCTGATTTTCGATATTTCGATAATAATATTCTTTTATAGTTGTTTTTTTTAATTTTATAAATTATTTTTCTGTAAACAATCTTTTATAGGAGAAAACAAATGAAAAAAGCACTCTTTGTACTTAGTTTTTTGCTTACAATTTCTGTTGTTTCAGCACAGGAAACTAAAGTAAATGGACACAAAGATAATGTAGTTGGCCCTTTTAACACCCCACAAGAAGTTACCAAAGCTTGTTTAGAGTGTCACGAAGAAGCAGGAAATCAAATTTTAGAATCACGTCATTGGAATTGGGCGGAAGCTCCAAGTAAAGTTAAAGACGGAGTTGCAAATCTTGGAAAGAAAAATCTTATTAATAATTATTGTGTTGCAGTTTCTTCAAATTGGGCTCGTTGCACAAGTTGCCATATCGGTTATGGTTGGAAAGATGCTTCTTTCGATTTCAAAAATAAAGAAAATATTGATTGCTTAGTTTGCCACGATCAAACTGGAAATTATACTAAAACTCCAACTGGAGCAGGAATGCCAGACGCAAAAGTTAATTTGCTTGACGTTGCTCAAAATGTTGGTAAAACTAACCGACAAAATTGCGGAAACTGCCATTTTTATGGCGGTGGCGATGAAGCTGTAAAACATGGCGATATGGACGGAAGTCTATTAAATCCAACTGCCGATTTTGATGTTCACATGGGTGGTCAAAATTTTTCTTGTGCTGAATGCCATAAATCTGAAAATCACTCAATTTCTGGAAAAAGTCACGGCTCACGCGCAATGGGAACTGGCACTGACGTAAATTGTGAGAGTTGCCACACTGGTGAAATTCATAAAAACAAAACATTAAACAAACATACAGAAACAATTGCATGCCAAACTTGCCACATTCCAACTTATGCAAAAGAAGTTCCTACAAAAACATATTGGGATTGGTCAACTGCCGGAACAGATGCTACTGTTGAAAACGATGAATTTGGCAAACCAAATTTCGATAAGAAAAAAGGTCATTTTAAACGTGGCAAAAATCTTACTCCAGAATATAAATGGTACAATAAATCAGCAAGCTACTATCAACTTGGTGATAAACTTGACCCAAGTAAAGCTCTTGTGTTAAATCCTTTAAACGCAACAATAGCTGATAAAAATGCAAAAATTGCACCTTTTAAAGTAATGCGAGGCAAACAACCAATTGATGCAGAACAAAATATTGTTGTAGTTCCTCATTTATTTGGAAAGGAAGGATTTTGGAATACTTATGATTGGATTGATGCAACTAATAAAGGAATGGCTTCTGTAGGAATGACTTTTTCTGGAAAACTCGGCTGGGTTGAAACAGAAATGAATTGGTCAATAAATCACATGGTTGTGCCTGCTAAAAAAGCATTAAAATGTACATCTTGTCACGGCGAAAAAGCTACTTTAATGGATTGGAAAGCATTGGGTTATCCTGGTGATCCAAAAAAAACTGGTAGCCGAGAAAAATTAGGTTTAGTTAAATAGTAAACACTGATAAAAAGTTCAAAAAAAAAGCCGAAATTCAAATTTCGGCTTTTTTGTATATAGTAATTCAAAATTATTTCAAATAAATCTATCCTTAATTTTCATCAAAAAGGCAAAAGCTTCTTCGTAATTATTTCCAATTTCACCATCAAGAATCGCTTCTTCAATTGCTGTTTTTATTTCTCCCACTTTTCGCGAAGGCGGAATATTAAAGATTTTCATTATTTCTTCCCCTCCAACTGGAGATTGGAATTCGCGCAATTTATCACGTTCTTTAACATCGCGAACTTTGTTCATAACTTTATCATAATTAGCCAAATAGCGATTAACTTTTTCGGGATTTTTGCTTGTAATATCAGCACGGCAAAGTGTAATCATGTCTTCCAAATCCTCGCCAAGTGCAACAATAAATCTTCTAATTGCCGAATCGGTAACAACATCGGAAATTAACGCAATTGGACGAAGATGTAATCGGACTAAAATTTGAACATAATGCAATTTTGTTAGTGGCAGTTTCATTCTATTAAAAATACTTTTCATCCATCTGGCACCCTTTTCTTCGTGCCCGTGGAAAGTCCAACCAACTTTTTCGTCAAATTTTTTGGTAACTGGCTTTGCAATATCGTGCATTAAACCAGCAAAACGTAACCAAACATTATCTGAAACTTTTGCAATGTTATCAACAACCAAGCAAGTGTGCAAAAATACGTCTTTGTGATGAAAATCCTTACGTTGTTCAACTCCAGCAAGATTTGCCACTTCTGGAAATATAACTTTCATAACTCCAGAATCATACAAAAGTTTTAATCCAACAGATGGCTTTGGAGAAGCTAATATTTTAAAAAATTCCTCAGTTATTCTTTCTTGAGCAATTATTTCAAGTCGTTTGGATAAATTATTTGCTGCCACTAAAATCTTTTCATCAAGCTTAAAATTTAGTTGCGAAGCAAATCTGAAAGCCCTTAAAATTCTTAATGGATCGTCATCAAAAGTAATATTTGGGTCTAAAGGAGTTTTAATTAATTTGGATTTAATATCATTTACACCACCAAATGTATCTATCAATTCACCAAAACTGGATTTATTGAGCGAAATTGCAAGCGTGTTAATTGTAAAATCACGACGATTTATATCATCTTCAAATGTTCCAACCTCAACTTTGGGATTTCTGCTATCGCGTGAATAAGATTCTTTTCTCGCACCCACAAACTCCAAATCAATATTTTGATAAGCAAAATGAGCTGTTCCAAATGATTTGAATAATGAAACATCTTTAACTTTGAGTGCTCGAGCAAGTTTTTTGGCAAAATTTAGTCCAGAATCGGTATTCAAATTATTTTGTGGAACGACAAGAATATCAATATCATCCACATTTCGCTCTAAAATTAAATCGCGAACAAATCCGCCAACAGCATAAATATTTACATTCATTTCATCAGCAATTTCGGAAGCTGCGATAAAATAATCCTTTTGGTTTATATATTTTTTGAAATCAATCATATCTCTTATTTTAATATTTGAATTGTAAATTTAAGCAAAGTGAGTTTTAGATGTTATTTATTCTGTAAACAATGATAAAAGTATCATTAATTTTAGTCAAAAACATTATAACGCTATAAATTACATCAAAAATATTGTAATATTCTTAAAATATTGGATTAAACAATGTCAATTATTTCAATTTTTAACATTTCCAAACCAAATAGCTTTGTGAAGATGTGATTCATAAATTGGTAATTCAAACTTTTTTGAACATTTTTTAACGGCAATTTCGGCATATTTTAGCGATTCTTGATAGAGATAGTTTTTCATTAGGTATTTTGAAATCTCATAAGCAGAATTACTCGAAATACTTTCGGATGGAAATTGTTTCAAATAATTGTAAAATCCATCACTATTTTCATCCAATTGCTCCGAAAGGTTAATTAAAATTGGAATTGATTCATCTATAAAATGGCTTTCATTTAACGATTTTAGAATTTCATATTTATCAAAATCACTTCCATTTAAGTAATAATTTATTTTACCATTTTTAATCAATTCAATACGGATTTTAGCAATATTTTTGTACAATATCGTTGGTTCAAATTCAAATAATTTATTATAAACAGAATCTGCTGTTACAAATTTTCCAACCAAAGAAAGTTGATCGCCCAAATGCAAAAGAGCTGAATAATAAGAGGCCGTGTTTACAAACTCATTCATTTTTGAATTAAGAATTTCCAAGCTTTCTGAGTGTAATCCGAGTTTGTTTTTAGAATAAATTAAACCAATTAATGCAGAATAAGAATTTGAGTAATTAAAAATATCCTGAAATGAAACCATTGCAGAATAGTAATTTTTATCATTAAACAATTTCCAAGCAAAACTTAAATCGTTTGCAACTGTTCTTGGGCAGACTTTCTTTGTTATTGGGTTTCGTCCAAAAAATAAATTTGCAAGATGTTTATTAATGGGATAATTAAGTGAAACCATATATTCTTTATATTCAATTTCTAATTCATCAATTTTCTTTCCGAGATTCAATTCAAAATCTAAATCCCCATATATTTTATTAACTTTTTCAATTCCATATCGCTCAATAATAAATTTTATAAATGAACCAGAAATGATGTAAGAAAGAGAGGAAGTTTGATTAAAAAAATGGATTTTTGAAAATAACACTTTAATGTTAAACTCATATCCACTTTCTTTAGCTAATAAAGCCATATAATGGATATCATATCCAGAATAATCATTTTCTATTGCCATGGCATATCCTTCCAACATTGCCATGTTAAAATCACTAGCAATTTTAAAAGGCGTGCTCCCAATTTGAGCTGCATAAATATGAACCAATTCATGCTCCAATGTACTTTCAACGGAATTATAATCCAGAAATATTTTGTTCATCCATGGTTTTGCTACATTTGCAGCTTTGCTCCCAAACAATGCTCCCTTTTGATTTGCATCTCTAAAAATAAATGATATCAAATTTTTGGGTGTTGATAACTTTGTCTTTCGTTCAATTTCTGTCATATAATAAAAATGCTCCATTCCTAACTTATACGATTCACTTCGTGTTAGGTTATCTGGATAACGTATTTCAAATACATCACTTAGCACACTCATAGTGAGATTATCATAGAGATTATTTTCAGATGTTGAGAACCCCATAAATGGCTTTAAAAGAAAGAAAAGAATTGAACCCAAAATTGTTGATAACATTAATAATCGTCTATTTTTATTAACAAGAGTCCCAATTTTTAGAGTAGAAATAAGTAAAATTGTGAATAAAATTAGCTGGATAATTCGGAATAATATAAGCTTGCCACTGATTAATATTTCCTCATCATAAATTGTCCCTGGAATAATTCCAACAATTACATTAAAAAAATAGACTTGCGGATAAATATAAAATTCCAATAATGGAATAAAAGCAAATAAAATAAAAATTGTACTGAAAATTAAATACGAGTATTTTCTATTGCTCCAAAAAGAAAATGCTCCCGTGACAAAACCGAAATAAAATGCAGGCAAAACAATCACTAAATAATATAAAACTCCATCACCAAAAGGACATATTTGAAATAACAAATTCGATAAAATTGAAACGAAAAGTGGTATAAAAAGAAGTAGTAAATATTCTTTATACTTAATTCTAATAATTGCTGGGAGCATACCAAATGTTTTGAATTTACGCAAAAAATGAATGGTTAGAAACCCAGAAGCTAAAAATAAAACAATGCTAAACACAAACGAAAACTCAAAATTTAACACTTGAATTAATGGAATTGTCTGAGCAAATATTGTAAAAAATGAAACGACTAGAAGTAAAATATTTGAAATACTTAAAAATGATTTTATTTTTTCCACGATTAATATTCTCTTTTTGTTAGTTATTTCAATTTTGCAAAATAGCTTTATAAATTAAACTGAATTTTAAATACTAAAATTCAGTTGTTTTAACTCTTTCAATTTTTGCTCCCAATTGAGTTAGCTTTTGTTCAATCTTTTCGTAACCTCTATCCAAATGATAAATGCGGAGCACTTCCGTAGTTCCTTCAGCTACTAATCCACCCAAAACAAGCGAAGCACTTGCACGCAAATCAGTTGACATAACTTTTGCTCCCTTCAATTTTTTAACTCCACGAACAATTGCCATATTATTACTTTGCTCAATATTTGCTCCCAAACGGATTAATTCTGGAACATGGCTAAATCTATCTGTGTAAATATTATCAATTACAGTAGCAGTTCCGTTTGCTAAAGTCATATAAGAAATCCACTGAGCTTGCATATCTGTTGGAAAACCTGGATAAATTGCAGTGGAAATATCAACGCTTTTAGCATCTATATTGCATGAGTCAAGTTCAATTAAATTATTGTTTAATATAATCTTAGCTCCACTATCTTCGAGTTTTGATAAAACTGCTCCAAGATGATTAATATTGTTATATTCTATTTCTATTTTACTTTTTGTAATTGCTCCGGCAATTAACAAAGTACCCGCTTCTATTCTATCGCCAATAATTTCTCCATTAGCTGGTTTTAGTTCATCAACTCCATCAATTAAAAGCGTGCTACTTCCAACACCAGATATTCTTGCTCCCATTGAGATTAAATATTCACATAAATTTGTAATTTCAGGCTCAATTGCAGCATTTTGAATTTTACTTTCGCCTTTAGCCAAAACTGCAGCCATTATTGTGTTACCAGTTGCTCCAACAGATGAAATATCAAAATTGATATTTGCTCCGTGCAATCTTTCTGCTTTTGCTATAATATCACCACCATCTAATATTATTTGTGCTCCCAATTTTTCCAAAGCCTCAAGATGTAAATTAATTGGACGCGGTCCCCAAGCACATCCACCAGGCATTGAAACTTTTGCATAACCATATTTAGCTAATAATGGACCTAAAACATAAACCGAAGCACGCATTTTTTTTACATGTTCATAGGGAGCATCTTGGTTTGTAATGTTTGATGAATCTAGTTCTAAGGAATTATTTTCAAAATTTGCATTAACTCCAAGGTGTTTTAGCAATTTAATCATTGTAAAAATGTCATTTACTTCGGGAACATTTTCAAAGCAATTTATTCCATTATTAAGCAAAACTGCTGGCATTAATGCCAAAGCTGAGTTCTTTGCTCCGCTAATTTTTACTCTTCCAGAAAGTTTATGTCCACCTTCAATTACAAACTTATCCATTTATTCCTCTCCTTTTTCCAATTCAATCAATTTTCCATTACTTCCAACAATATAAATTTTTCCATTTGGAGCAATTGAAATATCATTCCAATTTTCAAAATATTTAGATTCAACCGAATTCCAGTTTTTGCCAGAATCTGATGAAAGCAATATCGTTCCGTTATTTCCAATTATAATTGCGTTTTTCTTATCAATAAACTTAATTTTATTTAATGGGCGTTTGGTAATTTCAGCCAAAGATTCCCAATTTTTTCCACCATCTAACGTTCGAAGAATTGTTCCATTTCCACCGACACAAATTCCAAGCTCGCCATAAAAATCAATCGATTTCAAATATTTTGTTGTGTTTGTATTTAACTTTGTCCAATTTTCGCCACCATCTATTGTTTTAAGGATTGTTCCATTAAACCCAGCTACAAAGGCATTATTTTCATCAATAAAATGAACATCAAAAAGCAATTCCTTTGTATCACTTTCAACTTCATTCCATTTTTTTCCACCATCTTTTGAGATAAGAATAAGTCCATTTGAGCCAACAATAATTCCAAAATCATCATTAAAAAAAGCAATATTGCTTAAATAATGATTTTTTTGAAGTATCGAATACCATTGCCTATTTCCATTAAAACCGAAAACAAACGATGATCTATCGCCAATAAATATTTCATTTCCGTTCGAAAATTTCCAGAAATCGCTTAATTTAATTTTACCATCTAATTGCTCAAGATTCCAATTAGTAGAATCTGGCACTTTATTCAAAATTGTGGCAGAATCGCCAACAATTAGAAAATTACTTCCATCAGTTAAAATTGAATTTAGATTGTTTTTTGTTGGTAAAACAATGTTTTTTATGTTGGAAAGCTTAATTTTGCTTTCTGTTTCAAACAAAGTTGAAATACTATGCTGCTCAAATACTTTATATCCTTTGAAAACCATAAATTCTTTTACTTGAAAAAAGACTAAAACAACTAATACAAAAAAGAGAATTATAAATACAATAAAGCTAAAAATTGACTTCTTCTTTGATAAAATTTTACGAACTTTTTTCTCGTTAAAATAATTGGCTTCCGAAGTTCTTAAAATTTTGTCAAATTGTTGAATATCCTCTTTTACCTCAGAGCATGTTTGATATCTTTCATCTCTGTTCTTTTTAAGCAATTTTGAGATAATATCATCCAAACCTGGTGGAATTGTTGGCAAAAATGTTGATAAAACTGCTGGATTTTCTTTAAGTTGAGCTTCCATCACTTCAAATTCATTTTTGCTATCAAAAGGTGGTCTGCCAGTTAGCATATCGTAAATTGTACAACCAATTGAGTAAATATCTGATACTTTATTTACATTTTTGCCCTTAATTTGCTCTGGACTCATATAATAAATTGTTCCAATTCTTGCACTTGTTTGCGATAAATCAGATTCACCTTCTACCGATTTGGAAATGCCAAAATCCATAATTTTAACAACGCCTTCGCTATTCACAATTATGTTGGAAGGTTTTATATCGCGATGAATAAATCCTTTTGAGTGTGCATAACCAATTCCGTCAAGAAGTTGATTCATAATAAAAATTACATCAAAAATGTGCAAATGGTGATTTCTAAAAATTACTTTTTCAAGACTTTCACCATCAACATATTCCATAACAATGCCAAATTGGCTTTCAAATTCGATAAAACCGTAAACGGTTACTATGTTTTGGTGAATTAATTGGGCATGATTTCTTGCTTCAATTTTAAATCGCTCAATCATTTTGTTACTGTTTTTAACATTTGGAGCATTTAATACTTTTATTGCAACATATCTGTTTAATTTTTCATCATAAGCTTTGTAAACAACGCCCATTCCACCTTTTCCCAAAAGCGAAATTATGGAAAAATTTTCTATCTTTTTATTTATTAGGTTATCCATTATTCTTATATTTATTGCTATTAAGGTCGGAAATATAATGAATTAAATTTTTATAAACTTTTTATGAAAGCACATCCAAAATATTTTTTTAACAAGGTTCTGCTTCCAAAAGTATTTTTTTATTAATAATTGCATTTTTTTGATATTCATTAAAATTATTTATCCAACTTTTTTAGCTATTTCATTAAAAATCGTAGTTTTGAAAAATAAATTGTAAAATTATATAATTAAACATTTTTTGAACTAATTTATGGAAGTTAATTTCTTTTTTTCTAAAAAAACAATATTCATACTTTGCTAAAAATATATTTTTATTTATATTTGTTAGCTAAAATATTGGTACTTGCGAGGGTGGCGGAATTGGTAGACGCGCTAGACTTAGGATCTAGTATCGAAAGGTGTGGGGGTTCGAGTCCCCCCTCTCGTACATTATTATGGTTAGCCCAATCCCGATAAATCGGGATTGGGCTTTTTTGATTTGATTAAATCTCTTAAAAGAATGAGGTTAGTTTGGAAAAAAAAGTAAATGAAATCACAAAACAAGAGCATGAGTTAGAAGTAACTTTAACTTATGATGAAATTAAACCAGAAATTGAAGAAGCTTACAATAAAGAAAGAAAAAAGATTTCAATTGATGGTTTTAGAAAAGGAAAAGCACCACTACATGTAATTAAAAAAATGTATGGCGAATCAATAGAATATCAAGCTTCTGAAACTATTTCGAACAAAAAATTTTGGGATATTGTTGATGAAGATGATTTAAAACCAATTTCTACTCCAAAACTTATTGATATTAATTTTGTTCCTGGTGAAAAACTATCGTTTAAAGTTAGATACGAAGTAAAACCAGAAATGGACTTAAAAGATTACAAAGGATTGGAAATTGAAAAACCTGTCCTAAATGTTAGAGATGAAGATGTTGAATATGAATTATCACGAATTCTTAAAGGACATGCTTCTTATGTTGAAGTTGATACTATTGAAGATAAATGCCGTTTTGTTGCTAATTTGCAAAGAATTAATGCTGATGGAACCCCTTTTGAAGGTAGCAGAACTGAAAATTTAACTGTTGATTTATCAGAACCAACCGTAAACGAGGACTTAATAGCTAATTCCAAAGGCAAAAAAGTTGGTGAATCTTTTGAGTTTACTTTTGTTGATGAACACAAACACGGTGAAGAAACACACAAAGAAGAATATAAGTACATAATAGATGTTGTAAAAATTGAAAAAGTTACTTATCCAGAATTTGATGAGGATTTTGTTCAAAAAATATCCAACAAACAAGCCAAAACTATTGATGAATTCAAAAGCCAAATTAAAGACAATTATCAAAAATATTACGAAAGTCAATCAGACCAAGTTTTTGAAAGCTCTTTATTACATCAAGTGGTAAAAAATAACGAATTTACCCCTCCAGCTGGTTATGTTAGTTTTATGCTTGATAGATTAGTAGAAATTGAAAAAGAAAATGCTAAAAAATCAAAACAACAATTGCCAAATGATGCAAAATTAAAAGAAAACTTGGCTCAAAGAGCTGAATGGACTGCAAAATGGCAAATTGTGTTAGAAAATCTGGCTCGTATTGAAAATATTTCTGTAGATGATGCCGATTTGGAAAAATTAGCTGAAGAAGAAGCAAGTAAAACAGGAATTTCAGTTCAAAAACTTATTAAGTATTATAAAGATTCAAATAGAAAAGAATCGCTTTTGGAAGATAAAGTTATTAATTTCCTTATCGAAAATACAATAGTAAAAAAAGTTGATCCTAGTAAACAAAAAGAAGAATCTGATGCTAAATCAGAAAAGAAATCCGCTAAAAAATCGACTAAAACAGAAGATAAAAAGGACTAAAAATGAAACCAGAAATATATAACCAACTTGTTCCTTATGTTATTGAGCAAACAGGAAAAGGCGAACGTGGAATGGACATTTATTCCAGATTATTACGAGAAAGAATTATTTTTCTTGGTTCTGGAGTTGACGACCATGTTGCAAGTGTTGTTATTGCACAACTACTTTTTCTTGAAGCAGAAGATTCTGATAAGGATATTTCGCTGTATATAAACTCGCCAGGTGGTTCTGTTTCGGCTGGATTGGCTATTTATGACACAATGCAATATATAAAACCAGATGTTTCTACAATTTGTGTTGGACTTGCAGCAAGTATGGGTGCAGTTCTTCTTGCTGGCGGTGCTGCAGGAAAGCGTTCTTCTCTTACACATTCCAAAATTATGATTCATCAACCATGGATTGGCGGATTGCAAGGTCAAACTTCTGACATTGAAATTCATGCTAAAGAAATGGTCAAAACTCGCGATGCACTTTATGAAATTTTGGCAAAGCATTCTGGAAAATCTATGCAGCAAATTCATACCGATTGCGATAGAGATTATTATTTATCAGCAATTGAAGCTAAAGAATATAATTTAATTGATAATGTTCTTGAAAAACGTAAAATAACTACCGATAAAAAGGATAAATAAATTATTTTAAGGGAGCAAATCAGCTCCCTTTTTTATTTTATACACTTCAAATTTTAATTGCACTTACCAACCAAAGAGATTAATTTAATACACTATTTTATTGAAATATTTTGGAGATTTAATGAAACATTTAATTAAACTACTTTTTTTAACTTTAGTCCTAAATATCCCCTTTTTAGCTCAAAAACAAAATTTTACTATGGAAGATGTGGTTTTTAATTCCTATTCAACACTTGCCCCAACAACTCTAAAACAGTTACAATGGCTTCCTGAAGAATATTCTTATAGTTACATTGAAAAAGATGAAAATGATGAAATGTTAGTAAAAGGTTTTGCCACTTCTGGAAAAAAAGCTCAATTGGTTTCATTAAAATCATTGAATGATGAATTGAAAGATTTTTCCATTAAAAGTCTTAATTCTTTTCCAATAATAACTTGGATAAACGATTTTACATTTCAATTTCAGACTGGAAATAAAATATTTTCATATTCAATTGGTGATAAAGATTTGGAATTACTTGCAGAACTGCCTGATGATTTTGAAGATGTAACTTTTTCGAAAGATAGAAGCAAAATTGCATTTGTTAAAGAAAACAATTTGAATTTAGTAATCAATTCGGAAGAAAATTTACAAATAACAACAGATGGAAAGTATGGAATTACAAACGGTTTGTCAGTTTCACGTAATGAATTTGGAATTGAAGGTGGCATTTTTTGGTCGCCAAAAAACAATTATTTAGCATTTTATCACGAGGATTTATCAAAAGTTACCGATTATCCTCTTTTGGATATTACTTCAAAACCTGCAAAAATCGAAAACATAAAATATCCAATGGCTGGCGAAACTTCTCCAATTGTTTCACTCGGAATTTATAATCTTAACAAAAAAGAAGTAATTTGGTTAAAAACTGATGGCGAAAAAGACCAATATTTAACAAATATAACTTGGGATCCTTCCGAAAAATATATTTATGTTGGTCAACTTAACCGCGACCAAAATCATTTGCAATTGGTAAAATATGATGCAAATACTGGCGAAAAAATTAAAATGCTTTTCGAAGAAAAAGATAATGAATATGTTGAACCGCAATTCCAACTTGAGTTTTTGCCTAACGAGCCAAATAAATTTGTCTGGTTTTCGCAAAGGGACGGATTTAATCATCTTTATCTTTACAATACCGAAGGCGAATTTTTGAAACAACTAACTGTTGGAAATTGGGTTGTTACACAATTTTTGGGTTTTGATTCAAAACGCGATAATTTTGAT
>Ga0074197_1000487_pt1 | contig 48721 bp, 41 predicted proteins | sample EPASupsiteSAE305_FD_64526 | JGI IMG/M metagenome (GOLD analysis project Ga0074197, IMG submission 64526) | Bioremediated contaminated groundwater microbial communities from EPA Superfund site, New Mexico - SAE3-05 reassembly with SPADES | ecosystem: Environmental > Aquatic > Deep subsurface >...
GACCGTTGAAGAGAACAAAGTCCATCGGGAACTTCTCCGGGCGACCATGGGTGTTGAAGAAGTGAACCGTGAAGATGAAGCCGGTTGCCAGCAGTGCCTCGTCAGAGTGGACGATAGTTGCCAGGTTGAAGGCCCAGCCGGGCAGGAACTGGCCAAAGAACTCGGGGAACCAGAGCATCAGGCCCGAACCACCGATGGCGAACATACCCCAGAAGACCGCGATAAAGTCGAACTTTTCCCAGTATGTCCAGCGCTCAAAGGTTGGCTTGGGACCTTTGAACAGGAACCACTTGACCATACCGATGACATCGCTGATGTCACGGAAGTTAGGCATCAGTGAGTCTGGTCCGAACATCCGCTGCAGGATATTCCCTTTTACATCCTTACGGAGCAGCAGGAAGTCAATACTCATCCAGAGTGCGCCCATGAAGTAGTAGAAGGTCAGTACGGCGCAACCGCGGTGAATCAGACCGGCGTACTCAACGCCGCCAAAGAAGGACATCATGGTCTGTGCCCAGGCCTGATCACTGAACTTAAGTGGCAGACCGGTCAGGGAGAGACCAAGAAAGCTGACAATCACCGTGAAGTGCAGGAAAATGTGACGCTTCTTGAAGCGATAGTACAGTTTGTGTGGCTCATCAATATGGTGTACATGGCCTTCAATCAGGGCCTTCTGCTTTTCACGGTTTTCAACAAAACCACGGAACATCCAGAGCAGGGTGTGAACCCAGAATACCGCAAAGGTACCCACCAGTAGACCAACCATGGCCTTGAAGGTCCAGTACATCAGGGGATAGTTTTCACGGTCGTGGTGGCTGCCGTGGGAGTAAAACTTGGCAAACAATGCAGTAGCTTTGGTGTGGCATTGAGCACAGGTTTTTGCGGCATTGTTTGGGTGTACTGAAGATGAAGGATTGTCTTTTTTCAGTACGTTGTGAGCCGTGTGGCAATCAGAACAGCCGGCAGCCTTCTGCAGCATGCCCAGACGATAGCCTTTGCCGTGGTAGCTATCCAGATAGGTTTCAACAGCATGTCCGTTGACATGATTACGGTGCATCATTTTTTCATCACTATGGCACTTGATACAGGCATCAACATGGAACATACGTCCTTCAACCGTAGTTGCAGGCTGTACTTTCTTGATGCCGTGCAGTCCGTGACAATCAGCACAACCCGGTGCATCGGGATTGCCTTTCATCAGGGATACACCATGGACCGAGTTTAAATGTGCCTTCTGTTTGTCGTGACACTTGATGCAGGCCAGTGTCGCAGCCTTTTTGTCACCCTTTTTGGAACTGAATCCGTGGATATCAGAGTGGCAGGATACGCAGGTCAGGCCGTTCTTGGCATGGACGCTCTTTTCAAACTCTTTTGCCTCATTACCGTGACAACGGGAGCAGTTTACCTTGTCCAGTTTTGTGTTGCCGGTCATGTGCTTTTTCAGGTCGGCACTCTGCAAGTGACAGCTGGTGCAGCCGTTCTTGCCATGGGGGGAAGCCGCAAAACTGTCGAGACTGATCTTGCTGCCGTGGCAACCAAGACAGTTCTCCGGGTCGTAGGCCATTTTGTCCACTGCAGCGTGGAGCATGCCTGGCAGCATGAGCAGCATTGAAAAAACGAGTACAACTAGTGTTACTGGTGTTCGGCGCATTGTGCTCTCTCCTGAAAATAAAATGTGTTACTCGGCAGCTAGAATATGCAGGCAGATATCTGGTCCGCGCTGTTTCTGTCGGTCGTTGTAACGGAACTCCATTTCACGCAAGTACTGAAAAAAATGATGTCTGAAGCCACCTTGATAATGGATCAGACCCTGTTTGATAAAACGCCAGAATGGCGTTGCAAGGGCAATGCTGTCGCTATCTCTGGATTGACAATGAATACGGTCCAGGTTGAGTCGCTGCAGGCTTTCATCATCCTGCGCAAAGAGCCAGCCCAAAATAGCTGTTTCCTGAAATCTTGGTTGCGATGTCACTGGTGCAGCAAACAAAAAGTTGATTGCGTCTCCAGATTTAACAATTGCTGCAATCGGGTTGGCAGTTTGGCCGCAGCTTTGTTGCTGCGGAAATGACTGAAACCAGGCTGCTGGCAGGGTATCGCTTTCAAACTGCTGCAGTATGGTCTGGCGTGATAATTTAGCCAGATGTTCACGTAACAATCCAAAATATTTCTGGACGGTCTTAATATTCAGATCCAGAGCATTGGCGGTGTCAGCAGTACCATCCATGTTCCAGAATGCTGTTGCAAGACCTTCCCGTACGACCGGTGCCAAACGGCTTTGTCGATTGGCTGATGCACTGAAAATTTTTCTGCAGAGTGAACACTTGAACCTGCCATCTGCCAATTGATACAGGCGGCTTGTTGAGCAGGTTGGGCACTGCAGGGTACTATGGATTTCATGCTGTTGCAATGTTTGGTTCATCTGCATGGGGTAGTTGGCGTCGGAGCACAAAAATGGGCAGGATTTATTCCTGCCCATCTGCTTGGACGGTTAACCAATCAGTTTATGAGCAATATGGCTCAGACCAGGCCAGGCTACAGCTGCTGCAGCACCAGTAAAGAATACACCTGCTACTGCCAGCACTCTGCCAATGTACTTACGATCATCTAAATCTGAAAAATTCTGTTTTGCCTTCATGGCTTCCTCCTTTAGGGGTGTGGTATGTGATAAATCAGCTGAAAAGGTCGATTAGTGCGCTGACAGCTCCGGCCGCAGACCAGGTAATGAAGCCAGCCAGAAATACGCCAATACCTGCAAATAGAGCCAAGCTACCTTTTGCGGTGGTTTCTGCTACCAGGGTTGAAAAATTACTTTTTGCTTTCATGGTCGTCTCCTCTCACGCAATCTGAATTGATAACGTCGATACTTTTAAATAAGGCAAAGGTTTTTAAGTATTTTACGGGCTTTGTCGCTGCTTTCGCCAAATACTCTAATGCCAGCTTTCAGCATGGTTTCCATAAGAGACCTGTCTGGTGCAGAACTGCAGACAACTTGTTTGATACCATTCTGGTGGAGCCATGCCGGCAGCAGAGGTGTTTGGGTTGCATCCCATATCCCCATGCTGACCTGATTGTGTTTTGTTTGATTATGCTCATCATGTTCAAGAATAAAGAAAACCCGTTCAAACCCGCTGTTGGGGTGACTCAGTGTTCCGTAATAGGGTATGGCGATCTTTCCGGTGGTCATGGCGTGCCTCGTTTCATTCTGTGCAACAAAACTATTTGTTGCATCTTTTTAATCCAAGTATTGTGCCAAGTGCTATGGATATCGCCATCGTAAGTTCTAACTGTCTTTTAATACACATGAAATTATTTGTTTTTGTGCGGTTTCTATTAAGAGTTTATATGTATGCACAGTGTTGCATGTGCAACATTATGTTGTGTTGTCTGTGTGTAACTTGCTTTAATTATTTGTTATGTTTGATGTTGCGATATTTTCTTTGATGTTGCATTTGTATTTGCAACGTGTTGGATAGATGTTTGTGAAAAATATTTTAGGTTGTGTCTTGTAACTTGCATTAATCATTACTTTAAACTTAGTAGTTAATTGGGTTTGTTTGGTTGTGGACGGTAGGCGGTGTTGCAGTTCTGTGTTGATGATCTTGCTGTTTGTTAGATTTGCAATGCTATAAGATTTTGTTTTTACTTGTTAAATTTCAAGATTGTAAAAAATGTATGTGTTGCGTTTGATGTTGCAGTAGGCGTCTTTTAAAAACATAGGTTTGTGCTGTATGATTTTGTGGTTATGTGTGTCAGACACAAGAAGGGGCGGATTGCTCCGTCCCTTCTTGTGTTGCATAAGGCTGGATACTGTAAAAGCTATTCGGTAATTTTGTACTTATCCCCGGTAAAGGTAACGTTGGCATTCAGCACTTTAAGGTTGGTAAACCCTTTTGCTTTCAGGGTTTCATATGCAATGCCTGAACGGATGCCGGTAGCGCAGTGGATGATTACCAGCTTGTCTTTGGGAACTTCCTTGTAGCGTGAGCCAATCTGGTCTGAGGGAATATGTAAGGCCCCTTTGAACTGGCCTGTCTTTCTTTCTGAATCGTTTCGGACATCCAGAATGACAATGTTTGTGTTGTCCAGAGCTTTGATGAAATCAGGAATGGTAATATCCTGTGCTTCAAGCTTCCGTACAAAGGTCAGGTTTGCCGGTGCCGGCTTGGGGCCTGCCTCAACCGGGTTGCCCAGTTGCTGCCATTTGGCCAGTCCGCCGGGGAAGAAGGTTGCCTTGGACAGGCCGTAATCACGCATCAGTTCCAGGGCTTTGTCTACATCGGCCTGATTGTCGCTGTAAAAAACAATTGGCGCTCCTTTAAACGATGGCCAGTTTGCTTCCTGATATTTATCCATATTTGCAGCGGGCAGGCTCAATGCACGGGGGATATGTGCGGCAGCAAACTTGTCAGCTGACCGCAGATCAAGTAACAGGATGTTGGCGTCTTTCACATGCTTAGGAGATGATACAAACGGCAGTTCCGCTTTTGCCCAGGCAGGGTCACCACCTGAATATACTTTAACATTGGTGTAGCCATTTTTTGCTGCCAGACCGGCAGCTTTGATGGAGAACGGTCAGGTGGGGCCTCCGCACCAGAAAATTAGTTGTTTGCCTTTGTCCTCACCAAGTCGGGCGACTACTTTCCCTTCTTTGTCAAGTTTCTCCATTTCAGCATCTGTCAGATGCTGTGATGTCGGGATGGTTGCGGCGTTGAAGCGACCAACCGGGCGGCTGTCAAATAACAGGTAGTTGCCTGCTTCTGACCCTTTGTCTACCAGTGCCTTCAGTGCTTCAGTGCTGATGACGGCAACACCTTTGGGCATGACTGGGCCTGCCGGTTTTTTTACTTCCTGTTTCGGTGCTGTTGCTACGGTTTGAGGTGCAGGTGCTTCGCTTTTAACCTCTGGTCCGGTTTCACAACCGGCCAGCATGGCTACAGTAAAAAGCGTGGCAAAGCTTACGGCAATTCTGTTACGGATGCTCATGATAGCTCCTTTCGGTATGTTTCTTCAGGTCGGGTTGACATGAAGAGTGTGTGATTAGCGTTACAGAAACTTAAAGGTATAAGTAAGGCCTTGGTGATTTTGAGGAGGGACGAAAATATCAAAAAAAACAGTGGGTAGCGTGAGCGTTCGGTTTTCTGGTTGGACGAAATAGGTATTGAGCGAAGGGAGATGAGGTGCTTGGAGAAGCGGCTCAAAAATAAGTTCTGTACAGAGCTCATCGGTATGGATCTGTTGCTTTTCTGCAAGGAGGTCTTTTTCAATACATGCTGTTACTTTTGAAAAATCGTTGTAATATGTTGAAATGTTATAACTATAGGCAGCCGTTGTGATAGAAATCAGCAAGCTGCAAACCATTGCTAAGAAAAAAATATGCTGTCTCGTACTCTGCATGGGATCTGAGTATACATAATCCGCTAAGGACGTCAAATTTATGCTAAAAACCTCATATATCTATATAAGGGGCATATGAGATCTGTTTAGGCCTTGTGTGTGATGTTTATTATGTTGTTGCTTGCATAAAATATATTGAGCGATATAATGGAAACATTGTTTTTACTCATTGTTGACATCATGAGGTGGCCGTTAACTATAGACGTTAAGTCAGGACGTACCAACCAGAGGGGGTGCCCATGGACAGAGAGGGAAAAGAGAAGCAAAAAGAGAAAGGTTTTTCAGTTGCCAGGATGCTTGAAGAACGGGGAGTCTCGCGCCGTGATTTTCTGAAATTCTGTTCTACTGTCACTGTTGCCATGGCATTGCCTGCCACCATGGCACCTAAGGTGGCCCAGGCTCTGGACAAAGTACAACGACCTACTCTGGTATGGCTGAACTTCCAGGATTGCACCGGTGATACCGAGGCGCTCCTGCGTTCGGCTAATCCTACGGTAGGGGAACTGGTACTGGATATCCTTTCCATAGACTACCATGAGACCATCATGGCGGCAGCCGGGCATCAGGCAGAGGCGGCACTTGAAAAAACCGTAAAAGAGTTCAAAGGTAAATATCTCTGTGTGGTTGAAGGTTCGATTCCGTTGAAGGATGGAGGTGTGTTCGGCTGCATTGGCGGCAAGACCTTTCAGCAGATTGCCAAGCATGTCTGTGGTAGCGCGGCAGCAACCATAGCCGTGGGGACTTGTGCTGCTTATGGCGGCATCGCTGCAGCAGTGCCCAACCCTTCGGGGGCTGTTGGAGTCAAGGAGGCGGTACCGGGGATTACGGTTTTGAATCTTCCCGGTTGTCCCTGTAATGCAGATAACCTTACTGCAGTCGTCGTCTATTATCTTACCTTTGGCAAGTTGCCTGCCATGGACAGTCACGGCAGACCGCTCTTTGCCCATGGCAAGCGAATTCATGACAACTGCGAACGTCGTCCCCACTTTGATGCCGGTCAGTATGTTGAACACTGGGGTGATGATGCCCATCGCAAGGGGTTCTGTCTTTACAAGATGGGCTGCAAGGGCCCGGCAACCTTCCATAATTGTCCCACCCAGCGTTTCAATGAAAAATGCAGCTGGCCGGTTGCTGCCGGTCATGGCTGTGTCGGCTGTTCCGAACCCCAGTTCTGGGATACTTCGCCACTCTATCGCCGTCTGCCCAATGTACCGGGCTTTGGTATTGAGCAGAATGCCGACAAGATCGGGCTTGCTTTTGCAGCCGGTGTTGGTGGTGCCTTTGCAATCCATGGCGCCATGAATGCCTTGCGCAAGGACAAGGATGCTACTTCCGAGAACACAAAAGACGGGGAGGAATAGACTATGGCCAAGATAGTCGTTGATCCGATTACCAGAATAGAAGGGCATCTGCGCATCGAGGCCGAGATCGAAGGTGGCATGATCAAGGATGCCTGGAGTTCAAGCACCATGTTCCGCGGTATTGAAAAAATTCTCAAAGATCGCGACCCCCGTGATGCCTGGTACTGGACCCAGCGTTTCTGCGGGGTCTGCACCACGGTTCACTCCATCGCCTCGATTCGGGCGGTTGAAGATGCCTTGAAGATCAAGATCCCTCCCAATGCCCAGCTGATCCGTAACATCATCATCGGTATCCAGGGGGTGCAGGATCATGTAATCCATTTCTACCATCTGCATGCCCTGGATTGGGTGGATATCACCTCGGCGCTCAAGGCTGACCCGGTTAAGACCGCCAGTCTGGCTGCTTCTATTTCTGACTGGCCCAACAACTCGGCCACCCACTTCAAGGCGGTGCAGGAGAAGCTGAAGGCCTTTGTAGATACCGGGCGCCTGGGGCCCTTTGCCAATGCCTACTGGGGCCACCCTGCCTATAAACTGCCCCCTGAGGCAAACCTGATGGCAACAGCTCATTATCTTGAGGCTCTGGAATGGCAGAAAGAGGTCATCAAGATTCACGCCATTTTAGGCAGTAAGAACCCCCATCCCCAGACTTTTCTGGTAGGAGGGATGTCGATACCGGTGGATCCGGACTCTCAGAACGCACTGAATGCCGACAGCCTGATAACGATCAAGCGGCTATTGGTCAAAGCTCGTGACTTTGTGGAAAAGGTCTACATTCCCGATCTGTTGGCAATTGCATCCTTTTATAAAGAGTGGGCCGGTATCGGTGCCGGCGTGGGTAACTACATGTCCTATGGCGAGTTCCCTGACCCGGTTAGCGGTAACCTCTGGTTCCCGTCCGGTATTATTATGAACAGGGATATCAGCAAACTGTTGCCGGTGGATCAGCAAAAGGTTGCTGAGTATGTTGATCACTCCTGGTATGAAAGCACCGCAGGGCAGGGCAAAGGGCTGCACCCGTGGAAGGGTGAGACCGAAGCCAAGTATTCCGGACCCAAGCCGCCCTATCAGTTCCTTGATACCGACAAAAAATATTCCTGGGTCAAGGCACCGCGCTATGATGAAGCGCCAATGGAAGTTGGGCCGCTGGCCCGGATTCTGGTGGCATACGTGGCCGGTCATGCCGAAAGCAAGGCTGCTGTTGATATGGTGCTGGGCAAGCTGGGAGTTGGCCCTGCAGCCCTGTTTTCCACCCTTGGACGTACTGCAGCACGGGGGATTGATGCCTTGCTGATGGCCCGCCAGACACAGGTTTACCTGGATCAACTGATAGCTAACATCGGCAAGGGAGATTACCGGATTCATGCCAATGAGAAGTGGGATCCCAAGGAGTGGCCTGCCGAGGCCTCCGGTTACGGCTTTCATGAAGCGCCCCGTGGCGCTTTGGGACACTGGATCAGGATCAAGGATCAGAAAATCTACAATTATCAGGCCGTGGTACCATCCACCTGGAACGCCTCGCCCCGTGATGCCAAGGGACAGCGCGGCCCCTATGAATCTTCCTTGGTGGGCACACCGGTTGCCAAGCCGGATCAGCCGCTGGAAATCCTGCGCACCATCCACTCCTTTGATCCCTGCCTGGCCTGCGCCGTGCATGTTACTGATGCCACCGGCAATGAGCTGGTGCGGGTCAGGGTCTCCTAGGAAAGGGGGCTGCCATGAGTGAGAAGAAGTTTAAACAGTATATCTGGGAACTGCCGGTCCGCTGGTGCCACTGGGTCAATGTGCTTTCCATTGTGGTGCTGGCTGCCACCGGCATCCTGATCGGCAATCCGGTTTTTATCGGCAGTTCAACCGATGCCTATCTGATGGGCTGGATCCGTTTTATCCATTTTGTGTTCGCCTATGCCTTTGCTGTTAGTGTGCTTACCCGAATGATCTGGACCTTCAGGGGCAACTGCTATGCCGGCTGGAGGGAGTATTTTCCGTTTATGGGAGCAGCCGGGCGGGCAGAGATGAAAGAGGTGTTTGATTATTACACCTTCCGGCGCAAGCATCCACCTGAGACTACCGGTCATAACCCTATGGCGGCAACTGCCTATTTCGGAGTCTTTTGCCTCTACTGGTTCATGATACTGACCGGCTTTGCCATGTATGCCGAGCATGCTCCCGGCGGCACCATGCACAGTCTGTTAAAACCGGTGTATCTGTTGATGACTACCCAGACAATGCACCTGTATCATCACTTGGCCATGTATCTGATTTTCGGTTTTGTGATCAACCATGTCTACAGTGCCTGGTTGATGGATATCAAGGAAAAGGGCGGGGAAATATCCAGTATGTTCAGTGGTTATAAGTTTACCACCAGCCCTTATGCAGTCTGTAAGAGCAGACACTGGGATTTCTTTCCCTGGAAGAAAAAGAAATAATACGGTTGGAACGGGGTGGGTAACCACCCCGTTTTCATTGAAAGGTAGCCCATGGTAACAACATTGGTACTGGGACTCGGCAATACTATTATGTCTGATGATGGTATTGGGCCAAAAATGATTGAACAACTGCAGCACGATGTAACGTTACCTGATGGTGTTACGCTCTTGGATGGTGGTACCCTGGGGCTGGATCTGCTGTCCCACCTGGAAGGAGTGCAGCGCCTGATTATTGTGGATGCCGTTGAGATCGGCCAGCCAGCAGGAACCTGTGTGCGTCTTGCTGGTGATGAGGTTCCCATGGCCCTGGAGACCAAGCTTTCACCCCACCAGATGGGGATGAAGGATCTACTGGCGGTGGCTCGCCTGATGGGGCAGTTGCCGGAAGAGATTGTGCTGATCGGCGTTCAACCTGCAAGCCTTGAGATGGATACAGAGCTGACAGCGCCGGTTGCTGCAGCCATCCCAACCTTGCTTACCATGGTCCAGGCCGAATTAGCTGGCAACTGAGACGCTTCCTGTCAGAACTATACTGGTTTCCACTTGTTACCCTTCTGTCTGCTCTGGTATAACCTTATGACTATCATAGAATCATAAGGATCAGCTGCCATGCCTGAACTGTTGTTACCTGCCCTGATTATTGTGCTCCTGATCATCACCGTTATTCTGCTCGTAAAGGTCTCCCGGCTGGGTGGTCAAAGCCTTGAACCACGTCTTGCATCCCTTGAGCGGATGCTTGAGCGCAATGAGCGTACCCTGCGTGAAGAGCTGGCCAGGGGACGGGAAGAGGCCCAGACACTGGGGCGGCAGGGGCGGGAGGAAAGCATTGGTGCGGTGCAGACCCTGGGGGACGGCCTTCTGAAGCGGATGAGTGAGCTGGCAGGCCTGCAAAAGAGTCAGTTGGATATCTTTGCAGATCAGCTGAAAAACCTGACCAGCACCAACGACAGCCGGATGGAAAAAATGCGGGAAACCCTGCAGATCAGGTTGCAGGCCATTCAGGAAGATAATGCCAAACAGCTGGAACAGATGCGGGCTACGGTTGATGAAAAACTGCATGATACCCTTGAAAAAAGGCTGGGAGAGTCGTTCAAGCTGGTCGGCGATCGTCTGGAACAGGTTCAAAAAGGGCTGGGAGAGATGCAGACCCTGGCCAACGGGGTAGGGGACCTGAAACGGGTGCTGACCAATGTCAAGACCCGTGGCACCTTTGGTGAGGTGCAGCTGGGGGCTCTGCTGGAACAGGTGCTGGCTCCGGGCCAGTACGCAGCCAATGTGGAGACCCGTAAAGGCAGCGGCCAACGGGTTGAATTCGCCCTGCGCCTGCCAGGTCGTGACGGTACCGAGGGGAGTATTGTCCATCTGCCGCTGGATGCCAAATTTCCCCAAGAGGATTACCTGCGGCTGGTTGAGGCCCAGGAACGGGCTGATCTGCTCGCTGCAGAAGAGGCAGGCAAGCTGCTGGAGCGGGCAATTCGTCTGGCTGCAACCGATATCCGTGACAAATACCTTGATCCGCCCCAGACCACTGATTTCGGGATCATGTTCCTGCCCACTGAGGGGCTGTATGCCGAAGTTCTGCGTCGTCCAGCACTTGCTGATGCTCTGCAGCGTGATCTAAAGGTACTGGTGGCTGGTCCCACCACCCTGGCGGCCCTGCTCAATTCTCTGCAGATGGGATTCCGTACCCTGGCCATTGAAAAGCGCTCTGCCGAAGTCTGGAACCTGTTGGGGGCAGTGCGGACTGAATTTGGCAAGTTTGGCGAAATGCTGGACAAGACCAGCAAAAAACTGCAGGAGGCCGGCAACCATATCGAGGCGGCAGCCACCCGTACCCGTCAAATGGAACGCAAGTTGAAGAATGTACAGGCCCTGCCCAGCAGTGAGGCTCAGGGGGTACTTGATCTTGATACAGTTAATGATGAAAACTAGAGGAACTGCGACATGTTGCTGCCCTTTCGCCTGACCTTGGTGCATAAAATGATTTTGAGTTTTGCTGTCAGTGGTGTTTGTCTGACAGCGGCTCTTGTCTATGCCTTGGCAGGTCTTGATGCCATGCATCGCGTGGAGGAGGAGTTTGCCCGTAAAGATCTGGCAGCGGTCACCATGACCATAGAATTGCGTGATGCAATTCTGGCCCAGGAGCGTGCACTGGGCAAATATCTGATTCTCAAGGAGCCGGTTTTCCGGGATGTCTTTGATAGGAATGCGCAGCAGTTCAATAACACATTGTTTTCATTCAAGCAGATTTATCAGGGAAGCAAACTGAGTGAGCTGGAGACCTCCTACCGGGTCTACCATCAGGCCAGCCAGAAGATCTTTGCAGGCAATACTCTAGTTGTCCCTGTGATGAAACAATCGGCAGAGCGTATTGAGAAGATCATTGCCGAGATCCGGGACGAGCAGCAGGAAAGCCTGGTGTACAAGCTTAAAATAACGGATGAACAGGAAACCAAGACCGTCAGCCGTTCGATTTTTCTTGCATCATTCGGTGTGGTGCTTTCATCGTTGATTGCCGTTTTGCTGATCTACTCCTTTGCACGATCAATTGGTAAGTTGCAGAAGGCAACCCATCGCATTGCGGAAGGGGAGTTTGATTACGATCCGGAGATTCCGCCGGGTGATGAAATCGGTACCTTGGCCAAGGATTTCAGACGCATGGCACTGCGGTTGAAGGAATTGGAACAGATCAGTCTGGATGCCAGTCCGCTTACCCGATTGCCGGGCAATATAGCCATTGAACGGGCCATACATCAGCGTCTGACCGGTACGATACCTTTTGCAGTCTGCTATCTGGACCTGGATAATTTCAAGTCGTACAATGACCGCTATGGGTATATCAAGGCCAGTGATCTGATCCGAGAAGCGGGCAGGGTGATCTACGATGCCGTGCATGGACTGCAAGAACCCCAGGCATTTGTGGGACATATCGGCGGCGATGATTTTGTGGTCATCATTTCTGCCGGCAAGGCTGAAGAGGCGTGCCAGACAATTATTCATGCCATTGACGCACTGATACCTGACTTTTATTCGGCTGAAGACCGGCTTAAAGGGGCCATTGAGGGGATTGATCGTTACGGCGTGCAGCGGGTCTTTCCCTTGATTTCCATTTCAATTTCTGTACTGATCTGCACACCAGATAGTTGCGGTAGTGCTGCAGAAATTGCAACCGCAGCAGCTCAACTAAAGGATCAGGTCAAGAAAGAGACAGGGAGTAACTACTGTATTGTCAGAAAGGGAACAGGTGATGGGATTGTCTTGGGGTAAGTGGATAGCGGTCCTCTGTTTGCTGCAGCTTTGTGGCGGCTGTATGCTGTTTAATAGTCATCAAACAGGTGCGTCTATTCCTTCCCATGAACAGCAGTTTGCCAATGCCCTGCAGTTTCTGCGTCAGGGTAATGAACAGGGGGCGCGGGAGCTGCTGGAACAGGTCGTTGTGGCCCCCGGACTTCCGGGTGTGACGGACGATGCGCTCTTCAGGCTTGCTATATTGAGGTTGCGAGATGGTGGTGAAAAGGGGGGGCAGGAGAGCTACAGCCTGTTGGCCCGGCTGGCAAAAGAATATCCTGACAGCATCTGGACCCACCAGTCAGCAGCATTAGCCACGTGTCTTTTGTCAACACAGAAACTGTTTGAAAAACAGCGAGAGTCCAGGACACTACGGGAGCTTAATCTTCATCTCAATCGGGAAAATAAAGAACTCCGCCTGAATATGGAAAAATTGAAAAAACTTGATCTTGAGCTGGATCAGAAGAACAGGCGTTAAGTTGTTTTTGAGAGGAATAACACTATATGTCTGAAAAGAAAGGCATCCTTAAGGCTGCCGGGGTACTCGGCAGCGCCACTATCCTTTCCCGCATTATGGGAATGGTGCGGGACATGGTCACCTCGCGCCTGTTTGGGGCAGGCATGGCAACCGATGCCTTTTTTGCTGCCTTTCAGATCCCTAACATGCTACGCCGTTTCTTTGCAGAAGGAGCCCTGACTGCCGCCTTTGTGCCAACTTTTTCCGAAACACTGGTGCAGGAGGGGGAGGAAAAAGCCAGGGAGCTTGCGAACCTCTGTTTTACGCTGCTGACCATAGTGGTTTCATTGATCACCCTGCTGGGAATCCTGTTTTCTCCTCTGATTATCAAGCTTATGTTTCCAGGCTTTGCTGCAGTACCGGGCAAGTTTGAGCTGACCGTGCTGCTGAACCGGGTCATGTTCCCTTATCTGTTCTTTATTTCGCTGGTGGCGCTCTGTATGGGGATCCTTAATACGGTGCGCCACTTCTTTACCCCGGCCATTTCCACTGTATTCCTGAATATTGCCATGGTTCTGTCAGCCTTGCTGCTGCGCCCCTTTTTTCAGTACCCGATCACCGCCCTGGCAGTGGGGGTGCTGCTGGGAGGTTTAATCCAGCTGCTGTTGCAACTGCCGGTGCTCTGGAGCAAAGGGTTTCCGATCCGTCCACAGTTTGGATTGAACGACCCAAAAGTAAAGAAGATAGCCCTGCTGATGCTACCAGCGACCTTAGGGGTTGGGGTCTATTATCTTAATATTACCGTAGGTAATATTCTGGCCTCATTGTTGCCGCAGGGATCTGTCTCTTACCTGTACTATGCCCAGCGTCTGTTTGAATTTCCCCAGGGGGTCTTTACCGTATCGGTTGCCCAGGCCGTATTGCCTGCCATGAGCCGCCAGGCCGCCGAGAGTGATTTTGAGGCGATGAAGGATTCACTCAATTACGGGGTGCGCCTGACCCTGTTTGTGACTATTCCAGCCCTGGTTGGGCTTGTGGTCTGTGCAGAGCCGCTCATGACCCTGTTGTTTATGGGAGGGGAATTTGACTACACCATGGCGCAACAATCGGCGCGGGCGCTGGTCTATTACTCGGTGGGTCTTTCATGTGTAGCCCTGGTGCGGGTACTGGCTCCGGCTTTCTATGCCTTGAAAGATACTAAAACGCCGGTTATTACCGCCTTTATCTCTTTTGTGCTTAATCTTGGTTTTAGTCTCTGGCTGATGGGGCCGCTTAAGCATGGTGGCTTGGCCCTGGCTTCATCTTTGTCTGCTTTGGGTAACATGCTGCTTCTGTTCTGGCTGCTGCGTCGCAAGACCGGCCTGTTGGGAGGAGGAAGGATGTTGCGTACTACCCTGACAGCAGTTGCGGCCTCGTTGCCAATGGGGCTGGTTGCCTGGTGGATGGAAGGGCTGCTTAACTGGTCTCTGCCAGGTCAGAAGCTGATAAAAGCGGCTGGATTAAGTGGTGTGGTATTGTCTGCACTGCTGACATACGGCCTGTTCAGTCGTCTGTTTCGTTCAGAAGAGGCCAGCGAATTTCTGGGATTGGTGAAAAAGAAGCTGCGGAGGTAGCCTGTCATGCCTGTCTGCCATGTTGTGCGCTATGTGACAAATCTGGGACCTGGTGCAGTGGCTGCAACTGAACTCGGGGTTTGCCGTGTCTGGCTACCTGGTGATGATCTGTCTGCAATTGATGGGGCTGCATCAGGAGAATCAGAGCTTGTCAGAAAGGCAGCTAAACAGTTGGTGCAGTACTTTCAGGGCTGTTTGCAGCAGTTTGATCTGCCCATTGATATTTCAGTGCTTACGCCATTCCGACAGCAGGTGCTACAGCTGACCAGGCTGATTCCCTACGGTAGTGTCAGTACCTATGGCCAGCTTGCAAAAGAAGTTGGATCTCCTCAAGCTGCCCGAGCAGTTGGTGCTGCCTTGGGCGCCAACCCTGTTCCTGTTATTATTCCCTGTCATCGGGTAGTGGCATCAAATGGAGCCTTGACCGGGTTCAGCGGGGCAGGTGGTATTTTGATGAAAGAAAACTTATTATCTCTGGAAGGTGTTGATTTCAGGTCATTCAAAAAAGTCTGATTTTTGACAGTTATGAACAGTATTTTTTTAGAAAAAACTGATTTATTTTTCTTGACACAAAAAAACGTTGAAATATCGACATGCTGACTCTGTAGACGATTTAACTTATTGTAATTACATAGATAATATAATGATTAAAAAATAGGCAATTGGTAAAAATCGCTTGTAAGAATATTACTTTTCTGTGTCATCCACAACACTATCCACAGTTTTTCCACAGTTTGTGTGGATAAGGATTCAACCTACTGAAATCCTTCCATACAGTCGGCTATTGCAAGTGGTTTACTGTGCATTCTCCCTTGTTTTTGCCTCAGCCCATAATGCTTCCATCTCATCCAGACGTGCATCCTGAAGGTGACGCCCGGTGGCATGCAGACGATCTTCAATATGACTGAACCGACTCTGGAAGCGTGCAATGGTCTTACGAAGCGCCTCTTCAGGATCCAGTGAAAGGAAGCGCCCCAGGTTAACAATGGCAAACAGCAGGTCACCCAGCTCGGCTTCCATACGGTCCTGACGTCCCTGTTCCATGGCCTCTTCAAATTCATGCAGTTCTTCGAGTACCTTGGCCATGACCTGATCCACATGTTCCCAGTCAAAACCAACCCTGGAGGCCTTTTCGGATATCTTCTGGGCCTTCATCAAGGCTGGTAGGTGGGGAGGAATACCGGACAGGGCTGAACGGCGTTCTTCCCCTTTTTCTGCTTTTTTGATTTTTTCCCAGTTGGCTATCTGGGATTCACTGTCTTTAATTTCCTGATCACCAAAGACGTGGGGGTGGCGACGGATCAGTTTGTCAGCCAGCGTTGACAGCACGTCATCCATGGTAAAGGCGCCCCGTTCTTCAGCAATGGCAGCATGAAAGACCGGTTGCAGCAACAGGTCTCCCAACTCTTCCTTCAGCAGCTCATCAGATCCGTTGTCAATCGCCTCCAATACCTCATAGGATTCTTCAAGCAGGTAGCGCTTCAGGCTTTCATGGGTCTGCTCAGCATCCCACGGGCATCCGCCCGGCGCACGCAGACGCCGCATAATGGAGATAATTTGGCTGAATTGATCTGGGTGAGTAGTCATCTGTAGAGAGCTCCTGTTCACGGTTATCGGCTTGACACATTGCTTGATAATGTTAGAAATAAAGCGTCACACTATCATGGTTGATTTTAAAAAGGTACAGGTCCATGGCTCCTTTCAGTCAAAAAACAGAATCATTAACCGTAACCTCCCTACGTTCGTTAATGGAGCTTGCTTCTTTGGTGAACTCATCTCTTGATCCTGCCGAGGTTCGACGTCTGGCGGTTGAGGCGGTGCCTCGCTGTGTGGGTGCTGATGCAGCCAGTTTACTGCTGTTGGATGATGAAACCGGCGAACTCTATTTTGAGGCGGCAAGTGGTGTGAAGGGACAGTGCCTGAAAGAGGTCCGATTAAGGCCAGGGGAAGGAATTGCCGGTTGGGTTGCCCGTAAAGGCGGTGCGGTGATTGTGGATGATGTGAAGTCGGATCATCGCTTTGCAGCGGATGTTGATCGTTTTACCGGTTATGAAACCCGAAATATGATTGTGGCGCCAGTGGCAACCAAGGAAAAGGTGTGGGGTGTGTTGCAGGTGCTGAATAAACAGTCTGGTAATTTTACTGATGATGACCTGGAACTGGTACAGGCCCTGGCAGATCAGGTTGCCATTGCCATTGAAAATGCCTCCATGTATCAAGAGATGCGCTTAACTTTTCTGGGTGTTACCACCGCCCTGGCAGAGGCGTTGGAACAGCGGGATCCCTATACCGGCGGTCATACCAGGCGGGTTCATGAGTATTCGGTTTTGATTGCCAGTCATCTGGGGTTGCCTCAGGACGAGATGGATACTCTGCGTCTGGCTGCAATTATGCATGATATCGGTAAGATCGGCGTTTCTGATCAGGTCTTGCGTAAGCCGGGGCGTCTAAATGAAGAAGAGTTCAGGGAGATGAGTCGTCACCCTGAAGTTGGTGTGGACATTATTGAGCATCTCCCCCAGCTGGCGCAGGTGGTACCGGGGGTTTTGTATCACCACGAGCAGTATGACGGAACCGGTTACCCCCATAAGCGTCAGGCGGAAAATATCCCGTTACATGCCAGAATTATTGGCGTGGCTGATGCCTTTGATGCCATGACTTCAGACCGTCCTTATCGAAAGGCACTCGGTTTTGATGTTGCTTTTGCTGAGCTCGAGCGTTGTGCAGGGCAGCAGTTTGATCCGCAGTTGGTTGAGATCTTTAAGCACGCATGGCTTGAAGGAGAGCTGCAACAGCCCGCTAAAGAGGAATAGCTGCTGATAATAGATTGACGACAGATAGGGGCTTGTGCTAGATAGAAAAACTCTTCGCACGCTTTTGGAGAGTCTGATTGGATGTACATACGAAATCAAACTATGATTTCGGTGCGTAGCGCAGCCTGGTAGCGCACTAGACTGGGGGTCTAGGGGTCGAAGGTTCGAATCCTTTCGCACCGACCATAAAAAACAGGGACTTAGCCAAATTGGTTGAGTCCCTGTTTTTGTTTGAGGTACACTGTTCATATTTTACAGGGTATATACCTGACTATTTGAGGATACTGTGGATATTTCCCCTACTGTTAAACCTGTTGCTGTGCTGGTTGATTCCCTGTGTAGCAATTATCTTCAGGGTAAAGATGAGGTGGTACGTCTTGCCGTGATCGCCATGCTCTCCGGTGGTCATATCCTGATTGAGGATCTGCCTGGACTGGGCAAGACAACCATCGCCCTTGCCCTGGCAGGAGCTACCGGACTTTCTTTCGGCAGGGTGCAGTGTACCAGTGATCTGCTGCCTGCTGATATTACCGGACTGTCGGTGTTCAATCGGAGCGAGGGGAATTTCAGCTTTATTCCGGGGCCAGTTTTCAACAATATTGTACTTCTGGATGAGATAAACAGGGCCATGCCCCGTACCCAGAGCGCCATGCTTGAAGCGATGGAGGAACGCCGGGTAACGGTTGAAGGTACCACCCATCAGCTACCCGATCCGTTTATGGTCTTTGCCACCCAGAATCCTTCTGATCAGAGTGGAACCTTTCTGCTGCCGGAATCACAGCTTGACCGTTTTTTGATCTGTACCGGTATTGGGTATCCACCTGAAGAGCTTGAACGTTCGATAATATCCAGTGGTGGTATCAGAGAGCGGATAGCCGGAATCGCACCGCTGGTGTCAGTCAGCGAGATTCTGGCTGCCCGCCGGGCTGTCTCACAGGAGATCTATCTGTCAGATAAAGTTGTCGGCTATATCCATAGCCTGGTTAAGGCCACCCGTAATCATCCGTTGATCCAGATCGGGCTTTCCACCAGGGCTGCCATAAGTCTGGCCCAGGCTTCTCGTGCAGCGGCATTTCTGGCCGGTCGCAGCTATGTTGCGCCAGATGATGTAAAAGGTATTGCCAGTGCGGTCTGTGCCCACCGACTGGTAACAAGGGCAGGGCAGACAGCCGATAGAGGAGAACTGCTACGGGAGATCATCAGCAGCATACCACTTCCTTTGGCCTGAGGATCAGCAAGGCTGGAGCTCTCTATATCGTCATTACCATTCTGCTCGGGTTCTCTGCCGTTAACACGGGCAATAACCTGTTATTTTTGGTGGTTGCAGGGATGCTTGGCTTTATGATTGTTACCGGCTACGCCGGGATGATCAATATCAAGGGTATTATTCCGCTGCTGCTACCTCCTGAAGAGCTGTTTGCAGGTAACCCCGGGCGGTTTAAGTTACTGTTGTACAATAATAAACAGCGTATCCCTTCATTTCTTCTGCAGATTGAACTGCCTGGCGGTAAGGTTCTGGTGCCGCTTATCGGGGCTGGTCAGCATCTTGAAACCACTATTGAACTCACCTTTCCTGAACGTGGCAGGCATTCTGTTGGACAGATCCGGGTCAGCTCTCCTTTTCCGGTAAATTTTTTCACCCGTTACTGGAGTTTCCAGCTTGATCTGTTTTGCATTGTCTATCCCTCTCCTGTTCCGGTCGGTCTGGAGAGGGATGCCGAAGACTCAAAAAAATATGGAAGCAGGGTTTACCGAAGCCGAGGCCTTGATGGTGAGCTGGAGAGCATCAGGGATTATTCCGGGGCTGATCCACTACGCGCGATTCACTGGAAATTATCAGCCCGTGGTGATGATCTGCTGGTCAAGGAGTTTGGCCGTCAGTCTGCACCTCCTTTACTCATAAGGCCTGAAAACCTGCCGGGCGTTGATTATGAAGAGAAGTTATCCCATGCTGCCTGGCTGGTAACACAACGGGTTATGGTACAGCCGGTGGGGCTGAGTCTTAACGGCCGGATTATCCAGCCAGCTACAGGTCGTCGGCACGGCGCATGTCTGTTGACAGAATTGGCTCTCCATGGTCACCTCTAGCAGATTGGTCTCAATCCTTTGTTTTGCCATTGCCCTTGCAGGTGGTATCCCGATCTTTGCCAGGCTTGAGTTTTTTCCACGTCTGGTATTTGTTGCAGGGCTGGTGATCGGTATTCTGCAAGAGTTTAAGGGACGTTGGCACCTTAAAAACTGGCAGTTTAACCTGACCCTGGTTCCGGTTTTCATCTGGTATACCCTGCAGTACAGCAGCAGTAACCCGATCCAACCGGTGGTGAGTGTGCTGGTAATCATACTTGCTGCGCGACTGGCCGGTGAAAAAAGCATCCGCAACCTGATGCAGATCAATCTGCTGGCCCTTTTCTGTCTTGCCTCAAGATCACTCTTTGATCTGAGTCCCTTGTTTCTCGGCTGGCTGGCTCTACTACTTCTGCTTATCCCTGTTTCTCTGGTTCTACTAACCTTTTATGCTCAGGACAGTGCTCTGACGTTCAACCGCAAGGAGGTGAGCAGAGTGGTTTTGTCTGCACTGCTGATAACGTTGCTCACCCTGCCTGCCATGGCCATACTGTTTCCGATCCTGCCGAGGACTGCCTTCCCGCTCTGGACGTTTATGAATCAGACGACTTCCGCTTCAACCGGTATGAGCGACAAGGTTGAGCCTGGAGCTGTATCAAACGTGGTTGAATCACCAGCTTTGGCATTCAGGGCAGAAATGGCGCAACAGACAACCACTCCGTACTGGCGTGGCACCGTATTCAATACTATTCAGAACAGTCGTTGGAGTCGTAATCCGTCAGTGCCCAGCGAAACCAGCGCTCCTTCAGGAGAGTTGGTCACCCAGACCATCTATCCAGAACCATCGTCATCCAGAATTCTGATCAACCTTGATACTGCTACAGAGGTTGCATTACCGTCTGTACGGGTCTCGCCCGATGCGGTTTTTGAATATCCAAGGGGGTTTGCCAAGCGGGTAGGGTACAAGGTCAGATCCGGCACAGGCGGTCTGCTCCGTACCAGTAAAACGATCAATCGGAACTTTTACCTGCATCTGCCTGCAGAGACCTCACCACAGATACGGCAACTGGCAGAACAGATTAAAAAAGCAGGGCGGACAGATCAGGAACGGCTTGAACTGGCTGAACAACATTTTCTGAATGGTGGTTATCGCTATAGTCGTGAAGGACTTCCAACGGGCAAGGATGCTATCCATCAATTTTTGTTTGTCTCAAAGCAGGGGCATTGTGAGTTTTTTGCTTCATCTCTGGCCCTGCTGTTGCGCGCTGCCGGTGTGCCGGCACGGCTTGTCGGGGGGTATCTTGGCGGGGAGTATAATCAGGTCGGTGGCTACTATCTGGTCAGACAGGATACTGCCCATGTCTGGGTAGAAGCCTATATTGCGGGCAAGGGATGGGTTCGGACCGACCCGAGCCGTTTCGCAACAAATGCCGGGGCAGTCTGGAACATAAAACAAAAACTGAGCCTGATTGTGCGACTTGCATTACTGGCTGATGCCTTGGATTATCGTTGGAACCGCAGTGTTGTCAGCTATGATTTTGAACGTCAAGTCAGTCAACTGCGCAGTGCAGGCAGCAAATTACAGTCATTGGAACAGGCCGTCAGGTCGCGTTGGAAGAGTCTGCTTTTGATTGTTGCAGGTGTGACAATGCTGGCTATCATAGTAACAGTTCGTCTGCGCTGGTTTTGTTACAGTCAGGAGGAGCGGCTGCTCAGACGTTTCAGGCAGGTGCTGAAAAAGAGGTTAGGGGAAACAGTTGTAACTGACAACAAGGGTCTGTTTGAGATTGCAACCGCAACTAACGATGAACGGGTGCAGCAGTTTGCCGCAATATACGCAGCTGCCGTATATCAGGATAGAAAACTTGCCCGTGATGAGGTCAAGCAGCTTTCCAGGCTGCTTGATCAATTGGCTGTAACAGGTAGAACCAGCTAACGTATCTGCTTTTAGTTCGTTATCCTCGCCCGTAACGCTTCAACAGACCGGCGTAGTGATCTGCCAATCCCTGCTTTAGCTGAGCTGTCTGATAGCGCCAGTTCCAGTTGCCCAGTGCCGTTCCCGGCTGGTTCATCCGTGCTTCAGTTGGCAGTTCCAGTACATCCTGCATCGGTATAATGGCAGTTTGCGCCACTGACATCAACGCCACTCTGATCAAGTCCTGAACCGGCTCTGTGTCGGCAAAACCAAGATAATCATACATGCGGTTGATTGTTTTGGCAGGCAGGGCATTAAACCAGCCCTTGGTGGTGTCATTGTCATGAGTACCGGTGTAGACCACGCTGTTTGGCAGGTGGTTATGGGGCAGGTACGGGTTGGCAGCATCAGAATCGAAGGCAAACTGCAGAATCTTCATGCCGGGCAGGTTATAACGGTCCCGTAACGCCTCAACTTTCGGTGTGATAACCCCCAGATCTTCAGCAATAAATGATAGCGGACCAAGCGATGCCTTTACTGCATCAAAAAAAACGGCTCCAGGACCAGGCACCCAACTTCCGTGGGCAGCAGTTTTGGCGGTTGCCGGCACATGCCAGGCAGCTTCAAAACCACGGAAGTGATCGATCCTTACCTGATCGAACAGTTCAAACATCTGGCGGAACCGGGCGATCCACCAGCCATAGCCCTGTTGAGCCATGATTTGCCAGTTGTAGAGTGGATTACCCCATAACTGACCGGTTGCACTGAAATAATCCGGTGGTACACCTGCTACAGCAGTTGGTCTGCCTTTCCCATCCAGCAGAAACAGTTCCTGATTACACCAGACATCTGCAGAGTCGTGAGCCACAAAGATCGGCAGATCACCGATGATGGCTATGCCCCGTTCTTTTGCAGCGCCTCTTACCTGTTGCCACTGTCGATAAAACTGCCATTGCAGGTATTTCTGTACGCCAATCTCCGGGCCAAGTTTCGCTGAAGACTGTTCAAGAGCCGCAGGTTTACGAAAAGCCAGTTCATTGGGCCAACGGTGCCATGGCTTGTGGTGGTAGTGCTGTTTCAAGGCTTTGAACAGGGCATAATCATGCAGCCAGTAGGTGGTGTCACAAAACTGCCAGAACTCTTGTAGACGAGGCGTTTTGCCCTGGTTAAAGAAGTTCTCGGCAGCCTTGTGCAGTAGCGATTCTTTCCAGGGAGTAACCTGATCAAAATCAACGTGGTCCTGGGGAAAGTTGTTCTGGATTGCCTGTGGCAACAGATCGCCTTCATCAACCAGCTGGTGCAGATCAATCAACAGATGGTTGCCGGCAAAGGCTGAGTAGGCTGAGTAGGGGGAGTTTCCGGCTGCAGGGGGAGTTAACGGCAGAACTTGCCAGAGCGAAAATTTTGCCTGGGAAAGAAAGTCAAGAAACTTAAAAAGTTCCGTGCCCAAAGAGCCTATACCATCTGCTCCGGGAAGTGATGTTGGATGAAGCAATACACCTGCATGTCTTCTGGCTGTCATCATCCACCTCGTCATAACATAGTTTCTATTTGAATTACCCAATTTGTACGCTATAGTCAAACCATTCCAATTGCAGGGAGTTTTGTGCTCGAATCTGCTATCACTGATCTTACGGCCCCTCTTCTTCGGGCAAATGCTATTGTTGCTGTTGCCGGTGACCTGAATATCGCCCGACGCAACTGGAATGCCTATCCGTCCGGCCATCCCCTGGTTGAATCTTCCATTCAGAAACTTCTTTTGTCATTTCAGGCTCTTTGTAATGAATACGGTGGGGCTCAGCTTGGCTTCACACGTGATGGTCTGCTGTTGGGTGATGAGTATGTTGAGAAGAATAACCAGATTTGCAGGAATGTTGCCGTCGCCTTTTTTGAGCGAGGTGTGGGAGCCCTGGTGATATCCCGTTCACCGAATCGTGAAGAACTATTGGCCTTGCTTGGACTTTTGGCGTTGAAGCGTGAAGATGTTTTTGCACAGGGTGGAATCGAAAAACTCTGGCGGGATGCCGGCATTACCTCATTGGAAGCGCGTGCCATTCGTTATGACCGGTTTACTGGCACTGAGGAAGATCAGCTTAGCAACAATAAGGATGATGCTCAGACTCAGGTTTCGCTTTGGGAGCAGTTTGCGTTGCTGCTGACCAAGGGAGAGGTGGGAGTTGCAGGTGGTGATAACAGTCCCGAACTGCTTGCAGCCAGTTTGAATGCTCATTTTGCCCGACGGGCGGGAACAGGAGGTGGGCTTTCCAGCACAACCCTGAAAAATGTTTCCGCACTCATACAGCAGGTTGTTTCAGCTTCAGTTGGCAGTGGGGGGCATATCGGTAGTATCGGTTCCGGTTCGGGAACAGGTGATGGCACAGGAGTTGGCAATGATGATTCTGGGGCTACCGGATGGTCAGAACTAAGAGTTGTGCAGGCATCAGCAATCAAGGCGGACCTGGCAGCCTTTATTGCTGCTCTTGATCCTCTTTTGCGACGTCAGATACTGCATGGTTTTTGTGAAACATCCTTTGAAGATGAGTCAACGGCTGCTGATCTGTTTCGTTATCTGGGATCTGCGGTATTGCAGGAAACCTATGCTTCAGCAGAGGAGTATGCTGAAGCGCCTCAGCTTTTGCAGGAGATACTTAGAAATCTGCTGCCTCATATGGTCGATACCTATGACAGGACTACTACTGATGATGAAATGCATAACAGGATGCATACCCTGCTGCAGGAACATCAACATGAAGTCTATATGCCGGATGAGTACATGCAGGGGCTGCTTGATGTACTAAATTCTGGCAGATTTGAACAACTTGACGCACCTGAAATTACCAAACTGCTTGCCAGTCTGAATCCGCAGGCTATTGACAGCCGGGGAAGCGAGATCATCCTGCAGTTGGTGATAGCGGACCCCACCGGCGAAGCCGCTCAGGAGCTGATTAAAAATCTTTCGGATCTGTGCGGCCACTTTTTGGAGCTGGGAGATTACGGCCAGGTGTTGAAGATTCTCAGTCAGGCTGCTGATCCCCGTCTACCGCAACCTCTCCGAATGGTCATGCGTGATGCCTTCTGTCGTCGGGAGTTTCTTGATGAAATTTTAAGTGGTCTTACCATCTGGGGTAAGCCTAAATACGATCAAGTGACGTTGCTCATCCAAGTTTTGGGACGTGCCTTTATAGAGCCGTTGCTGGATCGGATGGCAGAAGAAGAGAATATGTCGTTGCGACGGTTTATGATAGATCGTGTACAGACTTTTGGTGAGGCGGCACGGCCCTGTCTGCTTGCCAGGTTGTCTGACCAACGCTGGTATGTGTTACGTAATATTATTATCATGCTGCGTACTCTTGGCCCTACGCAGGAGGCTGAACAGCTACGACCCTTTTTACGGCATACAAACCCAAAGATACGCATTGAGGCGTTGAAAACACTGCTGCATGCGGGTGATCCGATTGCCCAGCGTCAGGTGTTGCGTGATCTTGAATCAGCAGATCGGGAAACTCAGCTGATTGCCATCAGTCTGGCAGATCATAACAGTCCACCGGACATGGCTCGCAAGTTGATGGCACTGGTGACAAGTGGCGGTTATACCGCAGTGGAATGTGAACTGAAGTCAGCTGCGGTGCAGGCGCTAGGAGAGATCGGCAGACCTGAAGTACTGCCGGAACTGGTGAAAGTGCTTGCCAGCCGAAGTTTGTTGGCGTTTAAGGCGCTAAACCGTCTTAAAATTGAGATTATCCGTTCTCTTGAGCGTTATCCGGTACAGGCGGTTTTACCACTTTTAGAGCGGCTTTCCGATGGCAGCGATGATGTGGCGCGTCAGGCAGCTGAATCGTTACGGGTTGTACGGGGCAAGTCCTTATGAACAACACGAATGCACTGCATGATATCAATGAGTTTATCCGGCATCTGCTTTCAGCAATAGCCGGTGCTGCCCTTTACACCGCCAATCACCCCCAGGTTCATAGATTGGCTCAGGCTGCCCATACGAGTCTTACCAGCGCTCTTTCAGTACGACCTGATATTGCATTACTAGAGATTGAGGGAGAGCTGGTCATTGATGGTGAGCCGCAGCCATTTTCACTTGTACTTGATCGTTTTGTCCAGATCATGCACGAACAGGGTATCGGTCATCTTCGTTTTCTGGCCGGGGTGTCAAGGATTGAAGTCGATCAGCTGATTGCACAGCTTGCGCGCCAGCCTGAACGGTTAGAGGCCGGTTCCAGTGAGCATATCAGACTCGGCAGAGTTGAAATGCCTGGACAGGGGCAAGCTGGTGCCGTAGGAGCTTCGGGTGCTGCTGGTGGTTCATCTGGAACAGTAGGTGGTGGTAATGGTGCTGGTACACGAACCACCAGTCTTGGCGAGATACCTGCCATAGAGCTGGCACGACTCAGCGATGTTTACGAAGCTATCAAGCGCAAGGAACGTTTGAAACCTAGTGGAATTGCCGAAACGGTAACTGAGCTGGTGGATGCGTTTCGGCGTGAAGGAGATGCACTGCTTATACTGGCTGCTCTGCGAGAACAGGATGAGTATACCTTTACCCATGCTGCCAATGTCTGCATTCTAACCTTGGCACAGGCAATGTCTCTGGGAATCTCTGGACAAATGCTTAATGATGTTGGTATTGCCGCCATGCTGCATGATGTTGGGAAGATGTTTATACCTGAAGAGATCCTTACCAAGCCGGAAAAATTGCGTGATGACGAGTTGGAACAGATGAAAGCTCATCCGGTTCTCGGTGCCCGGTATTTGATGGAAGCTGCCGGTGTGCCGCGCCTGGCAGCCATTGTCGCCTTTGAGCATCACCTTCGGTATGACCAGACAGGGTATCCTGTGGTACCTGTTGGTTGGCAGCAGAATGTAGTGAGTCAAATGACAGCTATTGCTGATTGTTTTGATGCCATGCGTACCCGTAGACCGTATCAGGATCCCCGTTCTCCCAAGGTGATTGCCAGTGCGCTGTTACAGGGCTCAGGTACAGAATTTAATCCGCTGCTGGTTAAAAATATGCTGGTGTTGCTCAAACGGATTAAGCGGATTTAGTGCTCAGAAGTGTCTTGACACTGTCTGGGCTATGGGTTACTGATTTTCTTCTAACATCGTTATAAAGCAGGATTCCATGAAAGGGGAGGCAGACTGATGAGCCTGGTTAAACTGTATGATACAACGCTGCGTGATGGAACGCAGGCTGAGGATATTTCGTTTCTGGTTGAGGATAAAATCCGGATTGCCCGCAAACTGGATGAGTTGGGAATTCATTATATTGAAGGTGGCTGGCCAGGCAGTAATCCCAAAGATGTGGCGTTCTTTAAAGATATTAAAAAAGAAAAACTGCAGCAGGCCAAAATTGCCGCCTTTGGTTCAACCCGCCGTGCTAAGACCACGCCGGATAAAGATCATAACATCAAGACCCTGATTGCAGCTGAGCCGGATGTTATCACCATCTTCGGCAAGACCTGGGATTTTCATGTACGTGAAGCCTTGCGCATATCGCTGGAAGAAAATCTGGAGTTAATCAATGACTCGCTGGTGTTCTTGAAGCAGAACGTGGGAGAGGTGTTCTATGATGCCGAGCATTTCTTTGACGGTTACAAGGCCAACCCTGAGTATGCCATCAAGACCCTGCTGGCAGCCCAGGATGCCAAGGTGGACTGCATCATTCTCTGTGATACCAATGGTGGCACCATGCCCTATGAGGTGGCTGAAATCATTGGTAAGCTTAAAAAACAAATCACCATACCGCTGGGGATTCATACCCACAATGATGGCGAATGTGCGGTGGCCAACTCAATCGTAGCGGTTGATCAGGGTATTATCCAGGTTCAGGGAACCATTAACGGCTTTGGCGAGCGCTGCGGTAATGCCAACCTCTGTTCCATTATTCCAGCCATCAAATTGAAGCTGAAAAAAGATTGCATCAGTGATGACCAACTGCGTCATCTGCGTGAAGTATCAAACTATATCTTTGAACTGGCGAACCTTTCTCCAGACAAACACCTGGCCTATGTTGGTAAATCTGCTTTTGCCCATAAAGGCGGGGTGCATGTCAGTGCAATCCAGCGTCATCCTGAAACCTATGAGCATATCCGTCCTGAGCTGGTGGGAAACAGCACACGTGTGCTGGTGTCTGATCTGTCCGGCAAGTCCAATATCCTGGCAAAGGCTGAAGAGTTTCAGATCAATCTCGATAGCAAGGACCCGGTTACCCAGGAGATTCTTGAAGAGATTAAAGAGATGGAAAACCGTGGCTTCCAGTTTGAAGGTGCAGAGGCATCCTTTGAGCTGATGATGAAAAAGGCATTGGGCACCCACAAGAAATTTTTCCAGGTCATGGGGTTCAGGGTTATTGATGAAAAGCGCACTGATGATCAGAAACCAACCTCTGAAGCAACGGTTATGATCAAGGTGGGGGGTAAGATCGAGCATACGGCAGCTGAAGGCCATGGTCCGGTCAATGCCCTGGATAACGCACTGCGTAAGGCCCTGGAAAAGTTTTATCCCAAGCTGAAAGAGGTTAAGCTGCATGATTACAAGGTGCGGGTATTGCCTGCTGGTCAGGGCACTGCTTCGGCTATCCGGGTTCTGATTGAACTGGGTGATAAAACAAGTCGTTGGGGTACGGTCGGGGTGTCTGATAACATTATTGATGCCTCATACCAGGCCTTGATCGATGGTATCGACTTTAAGCTGCATCATGAGGAGTCGGTCCAGTAGCTTGCTGTATCAGCGGATTGTTATGGTTACTGTCGCATTGGCAGTAACGCTTATTCTAATTGTAAAGGGCCGTCAACCTGCTAAACCAGCAGGATTGACGGCCCTTTCTGTATCTTCGACCTCTCCTGTGGTCATACAAATCTCTGGAGATGTTGCTCATCCAGGCGTTTATATGGTTGGCGACACTAATTTGACGAATAGCGTCATATTTGTGGCTGATCCTTTGTGTGTTGGAGATCTTGCAATCCGGTCTGACCTGTTATCAGCCCCCGTACAGACAGGAAAGACGCTTCACCTTTTTTGTAAAGGCCCTGATAACAGGCCTATACTACAGTATGGCACCATGAAATCCAGTCAGCTCCTGACTCTTGGGCTGCCGCTTGATTTAAACCAAGTAACTGAAGCTGACCTTGAGCTGCTTCCTGGAATAGGACCAACTCTGGCCCGTCGGATTACAGAATTCCGTCAAAAAAATGGCTGTTTTAAAAGTGTCAACGAATTGCTGCAGGTGGAAGGGATAGGTGATAAAAAGTTTAAACAACTTTATCGTTATTTTAAGTAACTGAAATGTATAATAAATTGTTTTGGTGGCGATATGAAAAGGACGTATGTACTCCTGTTGGCACGCAAGGTGAATAGATAGCTCTCACTTGACCGCACTTAGAACTGTCACTTTTTCATTGAAGGAGGGTATACCATGAGATGTCCGCGTTGCCAGGGCCGTATGTTTGCAGAAAAATATTATGATTTTGTTCGTTCCTTTGATGCCTGGAAGTGCAGTTGCTGCGGAGATGTCGTTGATTCAACCATACTTCAGAACAGGGCCCGGTGCAGTAGCAGCTTTCTTGGCTGACCGATAAACAGAATTTCAAGATTGATCACAGGGGAATCCAGCTATGGGTTCCCCTTTTTGTTTGACAGCAGGTGCCGTAATCCGTACATTTTCTTCACTTTAGACAGCCAAGGAGCATCATAATGGTACGAGAAGGACGGAGTTTGCAGCAGTTACGCCCCATCAGTATGACACGTCATTTTATCAAGCACCCGGAAGGTGCTGTTTTGGTTGAGTTTGGAGACACCAGAGTTATCTGCACCGCCTCGATAGAGGAGTCTGTTCCGCCGTTTCTGCGTGGTAAAGGCACCGGCTGGGTCACTGCTGAATATTCCATGTTGCCCCGTGCAACCCATACCCGTTCTTCCCGTGAGGCTGCCAAGGGTAAGCAAAGTGGCAGAACACTTGAAATTCAGCGTCTGATCGGACGTTCTCTGCGGGCTGTGACTGACATGGCTAAGCTGGGTGAGCGCACTATCTATCTGGATTGTGATGTGATCCAGGCAGACGGTGGCACCCGTACCGCTTCAATTACCGGCGCTTATGTGGCCTTGGTTGATGCAGTTTCGTCTTTGCTGGCCCAGGGTAAGATTGCTGAAAGTCCGCTCAAAGAAGCAGTGGCTGCAGTCAGCGTGGGGATTGTAGATGGTCAGGCAGTGCTTGACCTTGATTATCAGGAGGACTCCAGCGCTGAAGTGGATATGAACTTTGTCATGACTTCTTCCGGCCGGTTTGTAGAGGTACAGGGCACTGCAGAGGCAGAACCGTTCACCCTGGAGCAGATGGATGCCATGCGTGATCTGGCCATGTCAGGTATCAACCAGCTGTTTACCCATCAGCAGGAGGCCCTGGCTCGATGAAGCAGCTGCTGGTTGCCACCCGGAACCGGGGCAAGATCAAGGAGATCAGGGCGCTGCTGGATGGTCTGGTGGAAGAGATCCTCTGTGTGGCGGATCTGCCGGATCTACCGGAGACGGTTGAGGATGGTGCCACCTTTAGTGATAATGCCTTAAAAAAGGCTCGCGAGGCCTGTTTAGCCAGTGGTTTGCCAGTCTTGGCCGATGATTCAGGTCTGGTTGTTAATGGCCTTGGTGGTCGTCCTGGTGTGTTCTCTGCCCGATTTGCAGGGTCTGATGCGGATGACGGTGCTAACAACCGCAAGCTATTGCAGGAAGTGGCTGGTTTGACTCAGTCTGAACGCAGCGCAGCCTTTGTCTGCAGTATGGCCTTTGTCAGTCCTGATGGTGTTGAGCAACTGTTTGAGGGCAGGGTAGCGGGTACGATTATTGATCAGCCCAGAGGTGGGCATGGCTTTGGGTATGATCCACTCTTTCTGGTGGATGGTTATCAGCAGACCATGGCAGAACTGCCGCTGGATGAAAAAAACCGGATCAGCCACCGTGGTCAGGCCTTGCAAGCCTTTAAATTGTACCTTGGTAGAGCATAGATGACCACCTACCTGCTCAAACGAATAGCCATGCTGGTACCGCTGATGCTTGGGATCACCCTGATCACCTTCACCGTTATCCATCTTGCGCCTGGTGAGCCGGTTGATATGCAGATGGCCATGAACCCAAAGGTGGGCAAAGAGGCCAGAGAGCGTCTGACCAAGTTTTACGGGCTGGATAAACCGCTCCATGAGCAGTATTTCACCTGGCTGGGTAAGCTGGCCAGGCTGGATCTGGGGCGTTCCTTTTCCAGTGATAACCGTCCGGTACTGGACAAGATCAAGGAACGTCTGCCGATCACCCTTTCCCTTAATCTGGTGGCTCTGGTTATTGAGTTTGGTCTTGCGATTCCGATCGGGGTGCTGGCTGCTGTCCGACGGGATACGATACTTGATAAAGGTATTACTGTTGTTGTGTTTTTAGGATTTGCAGTGCCTACCTTTTGGCTGGCACTGCTGTTGATGTACTTCTTTGGCGTCAAGCTTAACTGGTTGCCGATCTCAGGACTGCATACGCTTGGTTATGAGTCGTACAGTTGGTTTGGACGACTCTGGGATCTTACGAAACATTTGATACTTCCAGTCTGTGTTGCTTCATTCGGTTCATTTGCCGGTGTTTCCCGCTATATGCGTTCAGCCATGCTGCAGGTAATCGGTCAGGACTACATTACTACAGCCCGGGCCAAGGGGCTGTCAGAACGGGTCGTGATCTGGAAGCATGCCTTGCGCAATGCACTTTTACCTTTAATCACCCTGGCTGGTTTTTCTATTCCAGGCCTGATTGGCGGTAGTGTAATATTTGAAAGTATCTTTGCCATTCCTGGCATGGGACAACTCTTTTATCAGGGGGTTATGTCACGGGATTATCCGGTGGTAATGGGGATTCTGGTGATTGGCGCGTTTCTGACCCTGCTGGGCAACCTGATAGCCGATATCAGCTATGCCCTTGCAGACCCGCGAATCAGACAACAATGACAGTACTTAAGACATCTTTCATAGCAGCAGTATTCTGGCCGCGACTCAAGCGTAATCGGCTTGCAATGACCGGTTTACTGGTGGTGGCAGCCCTGTTTCTTGCTTCTCTACTGGCACCGCTGATTGCACCGTATAACCCTACTGAAATTAATGCTTGGCAGGTTCTTTCTCCACCCACATCGTCACACTGGTTTGGTACTGATGAATTGGGGCGTGATGTATTCAGTCGGGTGTTGTTTGGTGCCCGGATATCGCTCAAGGTCGGTTTTGTGGCTATTGGTATTGCAGTTTTGCTTGGTTCATCAGTTGGGCTGGTTGCAGGGTTTTATGGTGGCTGGGTGGACACGCTGCTGATGCGTTGTGTTGATATTATGCTTTGTTTTCCTGCCTTTTTTCTGATCCTGGCAGTCATAACGGTTCGTGAACCATCCATCTGGAACATCATGGCGGTGATCGGCCTAACCGGCTGGATGGGGGTGGCTCGTCTGGTGCGGGCCGAGGTGCTGGCCATCCGCGAAATGGACTACATCATGGCTGCCCGTTGCATCGGCTGCTCAGACCTGCGGATCATCCTGCGCCATATTCTGCCCAATGCCCTGTCACCGGTGCTGGTGGCAGCTACGCTGGGAGTTGCCGGCGCGATACTGACTGAATCAGCCCTGTCGTTTCTTGGAATCGGCGTGCTGCCACCAACACCAAGCTGGGGTAACATCCTTACCTCGGGCAAGGATTATATTGAATTTGCCTGGTGGCTTTCCTTATTCCCTGGACTAGCCATTCTGGTAACCGTACTGGCCTATAACCTGCTGGGGGAGGGGATCCGTGATGCCCTTGATCCGCGAACCATGAAATAATACGGGAGTTGTATGACTGAGATTGTTTTTGATCATGAAGATTTTGATTTTGAGACTATGGAAGAGGAGCTGAAGGCTGATGAGCAGTGCCAGAAGTTACTTCAGCAATTTTATATCTGGTTGCAGCAATCTGGCCTGACACCGGAACATGCCTCAGAGCTTGCTTACAGTGCAGATTACTATCTGCGTGACTATGTGCTTGATTTTTTGCAGCGTAATGCTCTGCGTCCGCAAGCAGGCCAGGTGCATTATTTTGCCGGTAACTGGTACATTACCCGTACCCTGGAGCCGGAAATGGCGGTACTTGAACGGCATCTTGAAGCAATTGCCGCCCTGTACCGTTTTATGCATGAGCTAAATTTGATGTATCCTGATCAGCTTGATCAGATGTTGCAGGAAACGGCTGAGCTGGAATATTACCGGCAGCGGATAGTATCTTTCCTTGCCCTGGCTGGTGAAGGGTATGAAGAGTGGGATCGTGCCTGCCAGCTCGAAAAGCAAAGGAGTCAGCTTACATGACGCAGCATATCCGTCCTGATTTTGATAGTCGTGCCAGCCAGTGGGATAATCTGCCCCGTCGAGTGGCTTTGGCCAAGGCTGTGGTGGAGGCCATCATTGCTGAGGCTGATCCGCAGCCGGGTATGCGAATGCTTGATTATGGCGCTGGAACTGGCCTGGTAACTCTGGGGCTTCTGCCATTAGTCAGGGAGGCTATTGCCGTTGACAGTTCCCGTGGCATGCTGGAACAGCTTGAAACCAAGGCCAAAGAAGCTGGCATTACCAATCTGCAGACCTGTTTTATTGATCTGGATTCAGAATGGCATCTGCCCAAAGGGATTGATCTTCTGGTCAGCAGTATGACTATGCATCATGTGCCGGAACCGGCTCCGCTTATGGCCCACTTCAAGGAATGTATGAACCCAGGTGCACAGCTCTGCATTGCTGATCTTGAGCTGGAGGATGGCAGTTTCCATGATGATGCAACCGGTATTCCCCACAAAGGGTTCTCCATTGAACAGATGGAAGGTTATTTCAGCGAAGCCGGGTTTGTTGATGTCAGAACGGTCTTGATCATGACAGTCAAGAAAGAACGGGATGGTCTGTTTCAGGAGTATCCGGTGAACCTGACAACAGGAAGGCTGGAACATGCCTGCGATTGATTGACTTCTGGAGCGATTTAACATAGAAATGACAAAATTTAACATTTTCTGGATAGTTCCTGCAGGAGGGATGCATGTCCCAGGTCGCATTGCCTGAAACCGTTAGAAAACTGCTGGCCTCACAACCGATTGAGCTGCCCATCTTCCATCCGGTTGCGTTGAAGCTGCAGCGCATGCTGTCAGACTATGACTTTACCGTTGATGAAGTTGCACAGATTGCCAATGAAGATCAGTCGCTGGCCAGCCAGATGCTGAAGATGGCCAACTCGCCCATGTATATGGGGCGTACCAAGGTGGCCACCATCAAGGAAGCGGTAATCCGGCTTGGTGCCCAGCAGGTAATCAATATTGCCATCGCTGCTTCGCAGGCATCGACACATGTTTCTGATAATCCGGCTCTTAATGCTTACATGAAGGAGCTCTGGCTGCACAGCCATGGCTCTGCACTGGGAGCACGCTGGTTAGCTCACAACTGTGGTATGCGTGGCATTGCAGATGAGATCTATCTGGCCGCCCTGTTGCACGACGTGGGTAAACTGTATCTGGTAAAGGCGATTGAGCGGCTGGTTAAGGCTGGTGTGATCAGTTCCATGTTTGATGATGACCTGATCATGGATATTTTTGAGGCAATGCATGTTGAGCAGGGCTATCGACTGATGCAGCACTGGAATTTCCCTTCAATGTACTGCGATGTGATTAGGGATCATCATTTGGAAGAATGGGACCCGGTCAATAAGATGCTGGCCATTGTCCGGTTTGTAAACCTGGCCTGTCACAAGGTTGGGCTGGGGCTCAAAAAAGAGCCAGATCTGGCCCTGCAGCTGACCCTTGAGGCTGAGGTGCTTGATATTGGTGAACTGCAGATCGTTGAACTGGAAGCGTTACTGATCGAAACACGTGAGGCTGAATTTTAGGTTTTTCCTCCTTGAGTCAAAAAAATGAATGAATGCCCCTTACCGGTTTGGAAGGGGCTTTTTTTATTGGAACGACACACATTGACAGGCAGGTTTAATCGGTTATGCTAACAACGGTTGTTCTGTTTAGGCAGCAGATCTATAAGGAGGTATGTATGCATCGTGTGATTATTGTGGTGATGTTATTGCTGGTGGCTGTGATGCCTTTTTCAACCTTTGCAGTGGAACCTGCAGGGAAGGCCAGGGTTGAGCAGTTGCACACGTTCTCTGAAAACATGGCCGGTATTTCCGTACAAGGGAAATGGGGCTTTATTAACGACGATGGCAAGACGGTCATTGAGCCGGCCTTTCATGAGGTGCGGGCTTTTCAGAAAGGCTATGCCCCGGTCAGACTGATTAATAAATGGGGTATTATCGACCGCAAGGGACGCTATGTCATCAACCCCAGCTATGACAACATGGGCGATTTTTCCGAGGGACTGATCGCGTCCAAGGTGGATGGCAAGTGGGGGTACATCACCATAAAGGATCGCGTGGCGATTCCTGCCCAGTTCAGTGAGGCACAACCATTCTCAAACGGTTTGGCTGCAGTGCGAATTGACAATAGTTGGGGCTTTATTGACAGTGATGGCCGTTTTGTGGTTAACCCCCGCTTCAGCGCGGCAGGCGCCTTTTCAAACGGTCTGGCTCCGGTACAGGTGGGTAACCAATGGGGGTTCATTGACAAAAAAGGCAATCTGAAGATCAAGCCACAGTTTCAAAGGGCAACCAGTTTTTCCGGTGATCTGGCAGCGGTGCAGGAAGACAGTCTGTGGGGTTTTATTAACGACGATGGCCGGTTCGAGATAAATCCGGTCTATGACAATGCATTAGCCTTCAGTGAGGGGCTGGCGCCGGTTCAGAAGGATGGTGCGTGGGGTTATATCAACCTTAAGGGCAAGCTGGTCATTCCGTACCAGTATAAAGAGGCGGGCGGTTTCTCAAACGACGTGGCCCGGGTGGTTTCCGGTGATCAGGTCCGTTATATCTCGCCCAAAGGGAAGGATGCCGGGATCGGGGTGACCGCCACATTGCCAGCAGCGCCACAGTCCGCACCAGTGGCGGCTCCGTTAGTTGTTAAGCCTCAAAAGGTTGCCGTCGCGACACCAAAGGCCAAGGCCGCCGCGCCCAAACCGCTCAAAGCCGGTGATAGCAACGCCGGTACAGCAGATATCGAACCGCTCGGTTCACTCTGGCAGAATGCCCTCCTTCCAAAACAACGGCCCATCATTTCATTTATGGCCCCTGATCAGAACATCTATGCCTTCCGGGGCACAGAGGCCTTTTTCGCCTACAGTGACAACAGTCTGCCGAATAAGCAGTTCGGCTATACAGACTCCAGCGGCAACCAGATCCAGGTGACGGTGCCCGAAACTCTGGACAGCTTTTACCCCAAAAAAGCTGATTCCTTAACCACATCTCAAACGGTACTCAGTCTGACAGGAGGGGTCAGCCGTGTCTTTTCAATGGCGCAGGCAGCGGGAGTGGTACCCCAAACCTTTAAGACATCTACGCCGCTCATGGGGACTGATACCTTTAACGGTGTTCCGATCGGGATGGTCAGTTCGTCATACCTGACCAAAGAAGATGAAGACGGCACAACAACATGCCTGTGGATTGAACTTGCAGGTCGATCAAGCAATGGTGGCACACCGATAACAAAGGATACCGCTGCCGCCAAGCTTTCGCCAGTCAAGCTGGAGAAAGACGTTAATGGCAAGGCTCTCCCCCGGCCCTACTACAAATACAAGTTCAACGCCGATGGTTCCCATAAGTATGCGCCAGCCCTGACCATGGGACTGGCCCATGACATGGTGGCCTGGGATTGGAACAACGACGGTTACACCGACTACCTGGTCAGCTATGTTACCAACCCTGAGGGAGAAAAAGACTGGAAAAACATGGCAGTGGCCCTGGTCTTTGTCGATGGCAAGTCCCTTTACAGTGCCAGCCAGAATGGCGGGACAGTCAAGTTCTGGGTTGATACATCCTCTGAATATACCACCGGCGGTGATGTTGTCGGTGGTTTGACCGACGTGAAACCTTCCAATAGTGTGCGGATGGCCATCGGTGATCTGGATAATGACAAGCAGCCTGAGGTGGCGCTTTACTTTACCAAGGTCTGTGGTCCCAGCGGCCTCGCCCACAATAACACCCTGAGAATCCTCAAGCTGGCGTACCAGAATGTGGACACTGACACGGGAAAAATTACGAATATGAATCCAAAGTGGAATTGGGTCATAAGTGAGGATAGCGACTACGGGAAGTGGTACCTGCAGTACGACAGCGTTGCCCTGGCCATAGGCGATCTGGACGGCAACGGCAGGAATGAACTGGTAGCGTTGCATGGCAACACCGCAGCGCTCTATCAGCCATCAAGAGTCTACATGGATATTTACAACCTTTACAATAATCGCACCTGCAAGGGTAATAACAATACCGATTGCACTGATGACTATAAGCTGGATCATCCCGTGTCCGGCGCGGATAACAATAAGATTACCAAAACCTCGAAGATGCCAGATGGCAAAAAATCCAATCCTGTCCTGCAGGCGTCGATCGCTGACCTTAACGGTGATGGCACTGCCGAGCTAGTCTGGATTGGAACGACAGAAGATGACGCCAACAAGCTACAGATCAATATACGCTCATGGAAACAATACGTGGCCCCTAAAGCTTCCGACACACCCACAGATGGAAAAGGCGATGCCAATCCACTTAAAGGAGATATGGGTAGCCCATATCCTTACAATCTTTCAGACTACTCAAGTTGGACCCTTGACAGCAGCTACATCCGTTATGCCATGACCACCGGTTTTTTTGTCTACCCGGAAACCACGAGCACCTCAGGTACTGTCAAACGTTTCAGCCAGATAGCTCTGGCGACTACTACCAAAGGATCAGAAGACGGCAAGCTGGGTCTGCGGTGGGGGGTTTTTAGCTGGGGTTGTAATTCAAGCGATTGTAGTCTTAACCTGCTTGGCAGCGGTACCCAGGAAAATGCAGCGAACGCTATCAATGTGGGCCCTGCCATTGTTGCGGCAGACCTGGACGGTGACAGCATGATTATTGGTCAGGGGGTTAAGGTTACGGTGACTGACAGTACCGAAACGCTTTTCAATATCCAGGCTCCACCCAAGCACTATGACGAGTTCACCTACAACGGTGTAGCATATAAAATGGATGCCTTCTCAACACTTCAGGACTATAAGGCAACGCTCAACTTTGAATCCGGCAAAGACCACGTTACCAGTACAACATCTATTAGCCAGGGGAAGTTTGACGTTATAGCAGGCTATTCAGTAAACAGTACCAATGATCGTCTTGGCAATTACATTCCACCGCCAATATTTGCTACAGGCCTTGATGTAGCCTTTGATTTTGTTAATGACAAAAAAACGGAGAGCAAAATAACTAGAACCTACGGACTCACTACTGATTCCGAGTCTGATGACAGCCTGCTCTACCGAAGCAATAGTCACGATTTATGGCGTTACCCCATTCTCTATCCATCTGCTGTAGCCACCCAGACCGTTGCGGTTGTTGATCCGAAGACGGGACAAACCAACAATGTCGAAACACAGGCGTACATCCAGTTTGTGGTGCCACAGGTGGTTGCTGATGCCGTCCCTGCGTGGGGCAAGGAGGTCAGTTGGTACCAGCCGCGGCACAACAACCTGAATCTCTTTTCCTACCCCGCCAGGCTGGTTGATATCCTTGGCTACCCCCAGGGTATCGCTGCCAAACAGGCCGACGACTGGTGGAAGAATATTAACGGTACCCAGTTGGTGACCCTGTCGGGCAAGACAATCGGCAACCTGAACAATGGTGAACTGGTTTTTTCACTTGAATCAGACAGCGGCAGCGAAACCACAAAAAACTGGCAAGGGACCGTCGGCGGGTATCTGAGTGGATCACATGACTTTCATAAATCTTTGAATGATATATTGTACGAAAAACAAAAAGCAGTGGATTTTGATGCATCAGGAGACGGATCATTTGGAACCGATAGTGTAACCACCACAGACGCAAGCAACCTGATGAAAATTACGGTCAGCACCCCTGGTGTGGGGGGGTATGAGGGGCAATCAGAACCGAACGTGCCAGCGACACAGCAGAATTTTCTGATTGACGGCAGTATCTATACCACTGATTCAGGGGTGTACACGTTGGGCTTCGCCGTCACAGGCCTGAAAAACAGAACCTCAGCCATCTGGGGAGCAGGTTCACCGTACCAGATGGCGGCAGACCCTGCCCTGAACCTGCCCAGAATGTACACCATGGAAAACGAAAAGTGGGTTCCGAACAGGCTTTCGGACCCTTCAACCGGTCTTGACGTCAGTAACAGTCATGAAATCAGGGGCATTCAATTTAGCAACGCGGATTATTTCACGGTAAACAGCCTGAATGGTCAGGCCATATCAGTGAACACGCCGGTCAGCTCCACAATCAGGATTTACAACTACAGCTTCGTCAAAACGGGTCAGGTAACGGTTGAATTGAAATTCCAGGCCATTGGCAGCGACACGGATGCTCCGCCCGACATCACCAAGGCGGAGCTGCTGGCAACAAGTACTCTTTCGATGATCCCTGGTCGTGAAAGCGGTGCAAACAGCAACAACTGGGCAGACATGCAAGTCAACTGGACCACTCCTCCGCAACCTGTATCCGGCTATCTCCATGTTGTTCTGAAAACGCCTGATGTAGAGATTGAAAAAGGGACCGGCAAGGCCATCCTGAGTCGCGACAGTTCGGGCACGCCTGTCTATGGCGGGGGGAACCTGAACCCCAACAATGATCAGGGGTATGTTCTGGTGGGGATTTACGATCCACAGCAGACAACCACCGCTACCCCCAGGATGCAGGCTCGTGCTACAGCGCCAGCCAAGACCAGGAACCTGAAGGTTGTGGCCGGTTCTCTTGCTGTTCGCCCCATCAAGAACAGTACCCTTCAAACTTCCACAACCACACTCGCCAGCGGGCAGCAGGCAATCATCCAGGCTCAGGTCCGTTTTGATGATGCAAAGGGTGATACATCAAGCGCAATTACAAAGGTTAACGTGTACCTCCGCGATGGCAAGCGGATCGTGGGCCATAAGGTCCTCCCGCTGCTTTTCAACGGTAAAGACTACACGGTGCGCTTGCCGTACACGGCACCCAAGAATGCTCAATCGGTGCCGCTGGAGATGGTTGTCAGCTCGGCAGCCCTGCCTCTTGGAGCAGACAGTGCACCCAAAGCAAGGTTGGCCAATACCGTGTTGACCATCAATCAACCCTAGTGCAGGGCTGACACCCCTTCCGAGGTCTTAAAAGTTTCGGCGGGGGTGTTTCTTTTTGCCCAACGCTCAGTGTCGGGTCATTGTTTATTCTATTAATTCCAGAGAGTATGAGAGGAGTACTGATATGGCTACTGATGATGCAGTGATGAACCATAATCTAACCCGACGAGATTTTATCAAGATCAGCGCCGGTACTGCCGCGTGTCTTACACTGGGCTCGTTCAGTCTGGTATCACATTCAGAGGCGCGGACCTCGCCAGCGATCAGCCGCTACCCGATTTCGTCCCAGGTCTTTACAACACGTCACAAAACGATCTCTTTTGATATCTCTCTCAAGGGACTCAAGCAGACGGAGCTTTCTCAGGTGTCGCGCTACCAACAGTATGGCTATGGCACCTGGACCTATGGTGGACCACTTCTGCCTGAACTGCGCACTGATATCATGCCGACGGGGTATACTGCCGAAGCTGGTATCAAAAAGAAAAAACTGCTGCATTTCTTTGCCATAACCGACATCCATATCACCGATAAGGAGTCGCCTTCCCAGCTGCTGCATGCGCAGTCATTAACCGGTATTGAAACATCCACCTACTCTCCGGCAATGTTGTACTCAACCCATGTGCTTGACGCTGCCATCCAGACCGTAAACGCTTTACACGAGCAGAACCCGATCGACTTCGGTATCTCACTGGGGGACACCTGTAACAGCACCCAGTATAATGAACTGCGATGGTATATCGATGTTATCGACGGCAAGGTGATTATCCCCAGCTCCGGCGCCCATGCAGGAGCGCACAGCATTGATTATCAGAAACCGTTCAAGGCGGCAGGGCTTAATCCGAAGATTCCCTGGTATCAGGCCATTGGCAACCACGATCATTTCTGGTTGGGTTCAATCCCGCCGGACGCTGGAGACCTGCGTAAAACCTGTATCAGCAACGAAGTTATTGCAATGGGCAATGCTCTTGTTCGCCCCTCTGATATCTACAACACAGACCCGCCACTCTACTATATGGGGGTTATTGATGGCTCCAGTCCAAACGGGGATATTATCAAAGCCGGTACCGTCGGAGCCCCTGGCTTTACCAGCCCCCCCACCGTAGTCGCTGACCCCAAGCGCCGCTCACTTACCAAGCTGGAATGGGTGCATGAGTTTTTTAAAACATCCACCAGCCCGGTTGGTCATGGTTTTAATCTGGTGCCACCCGGTCATGCCAGGGATTTTGCCTGCTACAGTTTTGTGCCGAAGGCAAAGATTCCGCTCAAGGTTATTGTGCTGGACAACACCCAACGGGAAGATGATGGCTCCACCAAGATACATGGTCATGGTTTTCTTGACCGGGCTCGCTGGAACTGGTTGAAGGCAGAGCTGACAGCCGGTGATGCTGCCGGACAACTGATGATTATCGCCGCCCATATACCGCTCAATGTTTCGCCGAAAGGTTCCTATATGGAATGGTTCGATAATTCTGCAAGCCCCACATGCATGCAAAATGCGGTAACGTTGCCGGCCCTGCTTGCTGAGCTGCACAGCCATCCGAATCTGCTGATCTGGATGGCTGGCCATCGGCACGTAAATACCGTGAAGGCGTTTGTGACCGATGATGCCAACAGGCCTGAACGAGGGTTCTGGCAGGTGGAAACCTCGTCGCTGCACGATTTTCCCCAGCAGTTACGTTTGTTTGAGATCAACCTCACCAGCGACTATGCCATCTCGATCGTGACAACCAATGTTGATCCGGCTGTCAAGGAGGGTTCACCTGCTGCAAAAGCGCGTAAGTATGCAGTGGCGGCGATGCAGATAGTCAAAACCACAGGAATCTATCAGCAGAATCCACCACGCATAGATCCTGTAACCCAGACGGTAACCGGCACCGACCCGACAATCCGCCCCATGCCTACCGGTTCGTACAATGCAGAGCTGCTCGTTCAGTTGAGCCCGGCCATGAAGGCCAAAATGCAGCAACAGTTTCCGACCCTGTAGAGAGTGTTATGCTGAACCGGCCTCCGTCAGAGGCAGAGAACGATTTGGCGGGTGCTTTACGGAGCACCTTTTGCTACAGACTACATTCCCACAAGGATCTAACACATGATGCGAATTGCTCACTTTATTCTGGTTGCTACCCTGCTGGTCCTGCCGTGCATAGCCAATGCTGCAACGATAACCGTTGACGAACAGGCCTGTGGTTCACGGCAGAGCCTCAAGGTTGGCGATGAGCTGGTAGTACGTCTACCTGGCAATCCGACAACCGGCTATGTCTGGGAGGCGACCGCTGTCCCCCCGCAGCTCATTCAGCAGGGAAAGCCTTCACACCGTGGCGACAGCAAGCTGGTCGGAGCGGCCGGCGTCACGTCATTTGTTTTCAAGGTAGACAAAGCAGGAGATAATCTCCTGGAGCTGACCTACCGGCGTCAGTGGGAACAGAATGCGCCATCTCTGAAGCACTGCCGTATCCAGCTGAACAGTTTTAAAGCAGTAAGTCTCCAGCCTGCAGGCAAAAAAATCGGCCAGGATAGTCAGGGCACTGCCATCTATCAGGTGCAGGCGAACGGGATCAGCATCGGCTACAAGCTGATCGGTTCAGGAGAGCCGCTGGTCATGATCATGGGATTGGGTGGCACCATGGATCGCTGGCACTCCGATATTGTTGCGGCGCTGGCAAAGCGTTATCAGCTGATCATACTGGATAACCGCGGCATGGGTTTCAGCACAGCCAATGACACAGTTTTCAGCTATCAACTGTTTGCAGATGATGTGATCGCCCTGCTGGATGCCCTGAAGGTACAAGAGACTCATGTACTCGGCTACTCAATGGGGAGCACCATTACCCAGAAGCTTTTGCTGGAGTATCCGCAACGCTTCAACAAGGCTGTTATCCACGCCACCTCAACCGATGGCAGCAATGTTGCCAAGGCCCTGCAGGGGCAGGCAGCCAATGTTCCGCCAACGGTGATCCGTCAGCTTGAGGCAACCACCCACTGGCGGACTCCGCTGGAACGACTGCCTGCTATCAAAAATCAGGTCATGTTGATTGTGGGGACTGCTGACACAACGGTTGGAGCAGAAAGCTCAAAAACGATCGCATCAGCCATTCCGGGAGCATGGCTGATCCAATTCAAAAATGCGACCCACCATTTGATGTATGAGGCGCCAACCTCGTTTACCAGTATTGTCATGACATTTTTGGGATTACAAGCAACAGTGGAGCCGAAATAGATCTGTCCTCAGCACTGCAATGTTAGTAAAATCTGGTATTATTTTACGTACACACTCAACAAGGAGGCTGACTCATGAATATGCGAACCGGTCTGGTATGCTGTCTACTCGTTACTACCCTGACACTGCCGGTGATGGCTGAAGAACAGGCAGCGCCAGCTGCTGTAGCCACCATGCCAGCAGTAGCAGAGGTTAAAACAAATTCTATAACCGCATCTGTGGTAGCTATAAACTACGCGACCCGCATGGTTTCGTTAAAAGATCAGAGTGGTAACATTTATGACAAGAAAATTTCAGCCGAGGTGAAGAACCTGAAACAGGTCAAGGTAGGCGATCTGGTAGTGATAGAGTTTGTCGAAACCATCACGGTTTTTGCACGTAAAAGCGATGGTGGTAAGCCTCGTAAAAAGAGTAACGAGACGGTACAGGTAGCCCGTTCCGGTGCAAAACCGCTGAAGGTGCAGGTCACAACAGAAGAGATTGTTACGGAAGTTACTGCCATTGACTCAGAAAAAAGAATTATCACCCTGAATACGCCGAGTGGCTGGTTGCAGACATACTTTGTCCCGCGTCATTATAAGCACCTTGATAATGTAAAGAAAGGTGATCAAGTAGTGGTACGCCTCAGTAGGTCCGTTGGCATTAAAGTGACCAAAGTGACCAAAATTGATACGGTCGCTAAACCAGCGGAACAAGAAGTGCCTGTAACCTCCGCAAAGTAATCTGATGTTGTCTGTAGCCTGCTGGTGAGGCGATCAGGAGCGAACATGTCGTGGCAGATTGAACTGATAACTGAACGGTGGAGCAGGTTTTCACCGCGCAGTTGGCCAATTGCAGCGAAATTATCGCTTTTACTTGTGTTTTCTGCTCTGATTCCGATGATAGTGACTGCTTATTACAACTATCGAGGGAGTTACCAGTATGTGCGTTCAACAGAGCTGATCAATATTGAATACGCTGCCTATTCCATTGCAGGCAGGATTGAGCAGCGGATTCAGGATGCCGGCAATATCATCAAGCTACTTACCACTGACCCTGATACTATTGGTCTGATCAGCCGCCCGACAGCAGGGGTGCACAATGTAGTAACAGATATGATGAAGCGAGTTCAGGAGATCAGCAGCCATTATAATATGCTCATGATTCTGGACAAGAATGGGACCGTTATCGCCTCAACACGCGAAGAGGGCTATATCGGTAAAAACCTGAAGTGGCGTGATTATTTCAAGGCTGCCATTCAGGGGCAGACATATATGTCGTCCGTTGAAATCGGAAGTATCAGCGGCAAGCCGGGAATATATCTCTCGGGCCCTATTAGAAACAATAAAGGGGTCATTTCTGGTGTTGCTGTAGTCAAACTGGATGAGAGCGCTATATCTTCAATAGCAAACCAACTACAGCAGGAAAACAAAGGGCAGGCCGCTTTTGTCATCGACAAATATGGTGTTGTCATTTTTCATCGTGATCCCAAAGCACTTTACCATAGTCTGGACAAACTTTCTGATGATGTTATGCAGACCCTGATCACTGAAAAGCGGTTCATGCGGGACCAGATTCCAAATGCGAATCTGCCGCTTCTGGCCAAAAGCATGATTGGAGCAACCAAGCCTGGACATTTGAGCTACCGTTCCCCGGATGTCAAGTTGGATAAAGTGGTGGGTTTTGCACCGGTAAAAGGGAGCCAGCAATGGGTTGTGGGCGTGAGTGAGTCGCAAACGTTGTTTCTGGCTCCCCTGCATCAGCTTTTTAAAAATGTCATTATGTCTGTCAGCTTTGTTGGCCTTGCCTTTATTCTGATTGCGATGTTCTCAGCCCGTAGCGTTACCCGACCGCTTCGAGCCATCAGTGACTCGATTGCTGTTTTAGAAAAAGGGGATTTTGATAATGCACATGCCAAGGTCTTTAATAATGACGAAATTGGCCAGGTGGCCAGGTCATTTAACACCATGGCCCTTAACATGAAGGAGCGTGAACGGGAAAAAGATATCTTTGGACGGGTCGTCTCTCCTGAAGTACGGGAAAAGCTGCTTGCCGGTGATCTCACTCTGGGAGGTGAAAACCGTCGTGTTACCGTACTTTTTTCTGATATACGCAATTTTACGACGTTATCAGAAAAGCTGGACCCCGATGATCTGGTCTTGACCTTAAACGATTACCTCACGGAGATGAGTTCGGCAGTCCGTCCCTTTGGTGGATATATCAACAACTTCATTGGTGATGCGATTGTGGTGATATTTGGTGCTCCAGTGGCTCTGGAGCATGCAGAATGGTCAGCTGTACAAGCCGGTATGGCGATGCTGGAATGTCTCAAAAATGTAAACAGCCGACGTACTGCGCAGTGTGATGAACCGCTTAAAATTGGTGTAGGTATCAGCACAGGCAAAGCAATAGCTGGTCAAATAGGCTCACCAGAGCGTTTTTTGTACACAGTAATTGGTGATGCCATAAATGTAGCCGCTCGTCTTGAGACGCTGACCAAGGAATACAAGGATTATTCTATCCTGATAAACGCTTCCACATACGAAGCCGTAAAAGATACTGCGGAAATAACGTTTGTTTCACTTGGTCCACAATACCTTAAAGGTCGTACTATGCCGGTAGACGTCTATGGCATCGCACATGGTTAGGCTCTTTAATGCTTAAAAAAGGCTGCTGTCAGATTACTGTTTCTGCATGCGGCGCATTATGGCGTAAACGGTTTCCACCTGTTCCGGTGCCCCAATAGCTTCAGCAACTTTTTCAGGTGATGGCAGATCAGCGTGCCCTTGTACAAATGTCTGCACTTTTTTCTGTAGCTCAATTACCGTACCAGCAGCCTTTTTACCAGCCTCAACCCCCGGTTGATGATAGGCATTGATGTTCACCAGTGAGGCATAAAGGCCAACGGTGCGTTCAAACAGGGCTATCAGGGCACCAATGGTGACTGCATCAATCTGTTCCACCGTGATGGTCATGGATTCTCGCCCCTTTTCTGACAGGGCTTGCCTGGTGCCATACAGGAAACCAAACAGGAAATCACCACTGGTTATTCCTGGTTCAACCTGCATGGAGCTGCCCTGGCGATCTTGAAGCACCTCAATAAAGGTCACAAAAAAGTTGTGCACCCCTTCACGCAGCTGCTGTACATAGGCATGCTGATCAGTAGAACCTTTGTTCCCGTACACTGTCAGCCCTTGACCCACTACGTTGCCATTCAGATCCAGTTGTTTGCCAATTGATTCCATGATCAACTGTTGAAGATAGCGTGAAAACAACAACAGGCGGTCTTTATACGGCAGCATGACCATATCCTTGTCGCCGTTGCCACCGGTGGCATGGTGCCACATCAGCGCCATCAGGCTGGCTGGGTTAAAGGTGGTAATCCTGCTGCGGGTAATCTGGTCACAGGTCTGGGCGCCACGCAAAAGCTCTCTGATATTAACCCCCTGTAAAGCAGCCGGTAGCAGTCCTACAGCAGAGGTAACCGAGGTGCGGCCACCGACCCAGTCCCACATGGGAAAACGGGTGATCCAGCCCTCACTAACTGCCAATTTGTCCAGTTCGCTGCCATCACCGGTAATGGCTACAGCCTGCTTGCTAAAATCCAGCCCTGCCTGTTTCCAGGCTGTCTGAGCCTCCAACATGCCGTTGCGGGTCTCTTTGGTGGAGCCGCTTTTGGAGATTACAATCACCAGACAGTCAGAGAGGTTGCCGATCTGACTGAAGACCCGGTCCATACCATCAGGGTCAGTGTTGTCCAGAAAGTAGGGTGTCATTTTGTCAGAACCGTTGTCCAGGGCATCAGCCACAAACTGGGGGCCCAGGGCTGAACCGCCAATCCCGATGATCAGCAGTTTGGTAAAGGTTTTATTACCTGGAGCGCAGATTTTGCCGGCATGGATATCGGCGGTAAAGGACTCAATCCGGTCAACGGTTGATTCAATCTGCTGCTGGATCTCCGGTGAGGGAGCAAGGGCAGGGGTGCGCAGCCAGTAATGGCCAACCATACGACCTTCATCCGGATTGGCAATGCTGCCCTGTTCAAGGGCAAGCATGGCGTCAAAGGCCTGTTGCATGGCGGGTTCCATCCGGTTCAGGAACTCATCGTCAAAATTCATCCGGCTGATATCCAGCCAGAGGCCGATCTCGGGGCAGTGACAGAGGTGTTGCTGAAAGCGGTTCCAGGTGTTTATAGGCATTGGTTTGCTCCTTCTGGTGGATGATGCTGTATCTATACCACAGGTTGCCTGAAAATCCAGATCAGCTGCCTTAAAAACAAAGGGCGGGGATAACCCCGCCCTTCATATGCGTATCATCTGTTACTTTAAGGCTACTTCTTTATATTATAGAAAACATTGTGACCTTTGAACTCAGCAGTGGTGTCCAGTTCATCTTCAATCCGCAGCAATTGGTTGTACTTGGCCACCCGGTCAGTACGGCAGAGCGAACCGGTTTTGATCTGTCCGGCATTAACGGCAACTGCCAGATCAGCCAGGGTGGTGTCTTCGGTTTCGCCGGAGCGGTGGGAGATGACGGTGGTGTAACCGGCCCGTTTGGCCATCTCAATCGCCTCAAGGGTCTCGGTCAGGGTGCCGATCTGGTTCAGCTTGATCAGGATCGAGTTGGCAATTCCTTTCTGGATACCTTCTTTGAGGATGGCAGGATTGGTTACGAACAGGTCGTCACCGACGATCTGGATCTTCTTGCCCAGACGGTCGGTCATCAGCTTCCAGCCATCCCAGTCATTTTCAGCCATACCATCTTCAATGGAGATGATCGGGTACTTGTTGACCAGGTTTTCGTAGAAGTCCACCATCTGGGCCGGGGTTTTTTCTTTCTGGGCTTCGTTTTCCAGGGTGTAGATCCCTTTTTCTTTGTCAAACAGCTCGGACGAAGCAACATCAAGGGCCAGCAGTACATCTTCGCCCGGCTTGTAACCAGCCTTGACGATCGCTTCCATGATAACTTCCAGCGCCTCTTCATTGGACTTTAGGTTGGGGGCAAAGCCACCTTCATCACCAACAGCTGTGTTGTAGCCTTTGGCCTTCAGCACCCCTTTCAGGGCATGGAAGATCTCTGCACCCATCCGCAGCGCTTCAGCAAAGCAACCGGCACCGGCAGGCATGATCATGAATTCCTGAATGTCCACGTTGTTGTCTGCGTGGGCACCGCCATTGATGATGTTCATCATTGGCAACGGCAGTTCGCGGGCATTGGCACCACCAATATATTTGTAGAGTGGCATGCCTGCCTCTTCAGCAGCAGCCTTGGCAACCGCCAGTGATACACCCAGAATGGCGTTGGCGCCCAGATTGCTCTTGAATTCGGTTCCATCCATTTCCAGCATCCGCTGGTCGATGCCAACCTGATCACTGGCTTCCATGCCGATCAGTTCATCAGCAATCCTGTTGTTCACGTTATCAACCGCTTGCAGCACACCCTTGCCCAGATAGCGGCTTTTGTCGCCATCACGCAGTTCCAGTGCTTCGCGCTCACCGGTTGATGCACCGGAGGGTACCGCTGCCCGGCCAAAGGCACCGGACTCAAGAAACACCTCACACTCAAGGGTTGGATTACCGCGGGAATCCAGAATCTCCCGTGCATAGATATCAACAATTTCGCTCATCACTGCCTCCTCATGGAATTGGATCAAAAACCTCACTTTTATAGCAACTGGGCGAGGAAAAGAAAAGGGACAAACCGTAGTTTGGTTATTTCTGGCGTCTCTTTGGAGCCGGTGCTTTCTCGTCGCTCAGATAGTCAGCAAGAAAGGCCTGTTTGTAGGCCATGAAACGGTTGTCAGCAATGGCCTGACGGATCTCTGCCATCATCTGCAGGTAGAACGTGACGTTATGAATGGCTGACAGCACTGCCGAGAGCACTTCGTTTGCGGCAAACAGGTGGTGCAGGTAGGCCCGGCTGAAGTTCTGGCAGGTGTAGCAGGTGCAGGATGGATCAACCGGAAATA